>VFQP010000259.1_pt1 | contig 125891 bp, 208 predicted proteins | sample 3512351 | NCBI WGS metagenome assembly VFQP01 (sample SAMN10412372, study PRJNA504923) | tailings metagenome | isolation source: Relicate 1 Philex TSF1 revegetated site | place: Philippines: Tuba, Benguet | collected 2017-08-29
CACACACACACACACACACACACACACACACACACACACACACACACACACACACTCGAACACACACACACACAAACACACACACACACAGATGCAAGTGGACAGCCTTGTGGGTACTGCTATAGGACGTCCCCTCTTGCAATATGTAGGCGAAGTAACAAGCACACATGATAATCAGCTTGGAGCACCTGTGACCAGCATACAAGCAACATGGGATGATAATAGCAATGGTGGTGGTGGTAGTGGTGGTGGTAGTGGTGGTGGTAGTGGTGGTAATGCAACAGCAACCCAGTTGTGGTTGAGTGTGAGAGGAGGGGTTGGAGGGATACAGGATGATGTGCAGGTGTGTATTGGTGTGTTTGTGTGTGTTTACTATACAACCGCTCTTGCATGCCCCTAGTATACAACAATACACATGCATACACACACAATACACACAAACACAGGTATCACTTGGCACGCTCCCAGTCACAGTGTCAGACATACAGGCATCGTCAGACATACAGACACAGTATATTGGTGTAGCATTGCCACCCACTATGGGGTCACTTGATGTGCGCTGGTACTCGGGGTTGAGACTCCCACTACAACAACTGGATGGTGTGTTTTCATTTGGGTGTTTTTATGGTGGTTTTGGTGGTGTTTTTGAGGGTCTTTTGGGGGTGTTTGAGGGTGTTTTTTCAGGGGTTTATGGTGTTTTGAGGGTGTTTTGGAGGGGGAGGAGGAGATGTACAGCGCTTTCTGTGTGATACCCCACTTCTACCATACCCTACAATCATCCCCCTCCCCACCACCCACACAGAGTCTGTGCTGCAACCATTCCGCACGCTCCATCACACCCTTGTACCTATGCGCAACCCCATTGCAGCCCAAAATTGGCTACACGACCCACCAGCTGCTCTTGCACAGCGGTTTGACTATGCTGTCACATTTGCTGGTCAATTGATGTTGACCACCACTGATATGTATGGGGGGGGGGGGTTTAGTAGTGCTGGTGGTGGTGAGGATGGTGGTACAGCTGCATCCTCATGTCCCTTGGTCAACCTGATGGTCAACATTACACGTGGGAATAGCTGTGTGTTGAAAATAAATGGAGCGACATTGCGTGTGGTATGTGTGTGTATGCCTGTATTGTGTCATGCCTGTGCGCACATACCTGGTCAACATCATGTGCTCCATGGTCAACACATTTGTGAATACTCGGTCAGCACATGTATGCACCCAATACATAGCTCAATACCCATGCTTGGTGACAATCATGGTGACAGAACATCATGAGGAGCACCCTCCTATATGCACCTCCTGTTACACAGGTGGACACCCTCTCTTCTCCCTCAGCCACCCCCCAACAGCTCACCACCCCCCTCTGTAACAACCACGCATATGAATTCCAGCTGTATTACTTTCACTCAGGGGCGAAACCCCTGGTGCAGCTGTTGTATACCACTGCGAGTGCTGCTGCTGGTGGCGGGGGGGCAATGCCCGTGATGGTGCCAGCACATGCATTGAGATTGACCGGTGTGGATTCACCACTGATGTGGACGGTGAGTGTGAGAGGGGGGGGGAAGGTGATGTGGGTGTGCGGGTGTGGTGGTGGTGGGTGATGGTGTGGGGAAGGGTGCATGTGGGTGGGTGGGTGTGGGTGGGTTGGGGCATGGGGGGTGGTGTAATAATGAGTCTCATATACCCATGCATGTTTCCCCCTCCCACCCACCCACCCACAATCATCCCTCAGCCACCACAATATCACAATACAATCATCCACCCCCACATACAATTATCACCATACAATCGTCCACCCCCACATACAATCATCACCATACAATCATCCACCCCCACATGTACGTACAGTTGAAAGTCAACGGTCTCCCCTTTGTGCATGCATGCAGTCAACAACCCACCCTGGACACACTCCCATGCCAGCCCCCCACTGTGATTTCCACCAAGGGGGTAGCGGTCAACACAGTGCTGACGATGCCATCATGTGCCATGATGGTGCTCACCTGTGCACCACCACCACCACCACCACCACCTCCTGCTCGTAAACTCATCGTCAACAATAACTATCCACTATCCCAACAACTTACACTTGTACATGACACCATCCATTCATCATTCCCCTCTCCCTCCTCCTCCTCTCCCTCCTCCTCTCCCAGCACACCATACTCTCCCTCATCTTCATTGTCAGCAATGTGTGTAGCACCCGGTGCCATCATGCCACCTCAACTCTGCCTAGCAACAACACCCACCATGCCAAGCAAACTCTCTGTGGACACGCACCCCCACCAGGACATGCACCCCCACCAGCACCACCACCACCACCAACAGCCCCACGACCAACAGCACCATGGGCATCCACAGCAACACCAGCACAACCACCTACCTCACAATGCACAGCCCACCCAGCCAACTGATACTGAGAGCGCAACACCAGCACACACACCAGCACACACACCGGCACGACAGAGGGTACTGAAAAATGAGGGGGGAGCAGAGGGGGACCCTTTGACCCAGCAGGGGACCCAGCAGGGCCCTCTGTCGGTTGCATCAACAGCAGAGTCGATAGGTGGATTGTATGGGCAGCTGGGACAGCGGGGTATTGTGTCAGCAAACACGTATGCTGCTATGTTTGGTACGTGTGGGTGATGCGTGGCTGGGGGGAGTCTTTGTGTTGGTCTTTAACTAACAGTGCATATGCATGTATTGTAGAGTTGCATGTACTGTATGCATCATCATCATTATCATTATTATTATTATCATTTATTATTATTATTATTATTATTATTATTGTATCATACATAGTGTACAAATGCTATGTACACAACATGATACAAACACCATGCATTATGTAGTATACCTGTGATTCATATACTGTATTGTATTTGTATTCTATGCTGTGTACCCATTCAAATTACAAACATCATCCCCTTGTATTTCCTACCACACAGCGGCAACACCCTGGAGCCCCGTACACGCATGGGACCCCACCATCACCCCTCCCTATTTCAACCCCACCACCAACACCCTCATCATCCCTGCTTGTTGCGGAGTTGATCTATCTACTACCACACCTGTGCTTGATCGTGTGGTGGTGTATGTACGTGAAGGGGTGGGGTGGGTGGGAATGTGTGTGTGTGTGTGTGTGTGTGTGTCGGGGAGTGTTTTTTTGTGTCAGGGAGTATTTTTTTGTGTCCCACCACTCCCCTCTCATTTCCCACCACTCCCCTCTCATTGCCCACCACTTCCCCTCTCCTTTCCCACAACTTCCCCTCTCATGTCCCCACCCAGGGCATGTTGCGATTTCAACCATCAAGTGGAGGGGCCCCCACCATCCTCAGGGCCCGCCAAGTGCTCATACGAGGAGGGGCGCTGTTGATTGGGGGCCCCTCTGCTCCATTTGCGGGGGTTGCTCGGATTGAATTGCATGGCAACATGTCTGCTGCTGCTGCATCGGTGTGATGTGCAATGTTGGGGGGGTGCAGTGGGGTGTGGGATGTATTGGTGAATTGACATGTGTATACATGTCGTAACCATATTGTATGCATGTTGTTGAGTGCATTGTGATATACACTGGCAACACAGCGCAACACCACACACATAATACCCCCAGCCCTCCTCCACACATTCCATCATCATCAACAACCCTCCCTCCCCCACCTCACCAACACACACCCCAAAACCACCACTCACCACCTCATAGGACGCTCCACCACCATTGCAAGCCCCCGCATCATTTATTGTGGAAGCAGGGTATGTAGCATTGTATGGAAAGCAGAGGGCCGGTAGATCAGTGCTTGTACAAGACACTCAGCAGGGTGATATGAGTATATGGTGTAGTGATGTACAGGGATGGATGGTATGTTACGCTGTGTATGGTGTTTTGTGGGATACTTCGCATGTTGTTTTTATGCTTTGGTTGTTGTTTTGGTGTGTATGCTTTTATTTGTTGTTGGTCAATATGCGTTCTTGATATTGATATGTTTTTGTTACACTCCTCTCCACTTCCCCTTGCATTTCACACAATAGTGTCCCTTTGTATTTCACATCATCATCACTCCCCTTGTATTTTATATCACATCATCACTCCCCTTGTTTTCCCTACACAGTTGGGGGACCAGGTGGCAGTGGTGGGGACCCCCATGGGAGGAGGGGCCCCTGTTGTTGTGGCGCGGCACACAGTGGCGTCTGTTGTGGGACAACGTGTATATGTCACAACACCGTTGGAATATGCATTTGTTGGGAGTGATGTGTCTGTTGCAGGTGTGCTGAATGTGTTGTATGTTGTATGTATGTGCGCATTGTGTGTTGTATGTACGTGTGCATTGTGTGTTGTTCTTATGGTGTGTTTGTGGCAATGGTACAACACCACACCGCATCATTCCTCATCATGATCAACCCCCTTTACACCACATGCTATGCAAATGCTACTCACACGCCACTCATATACCATTCACAGGTGTTGTTGTACAGCAGCGTGCTGAGGTCATCATGCTCACTCGAGATATCACTATACAGGCATGTGGGGGGGTGGCATGTACATGTACATGAACAAAAAAAGCACACCAACCCATCCTCATACCCTCCTTCCAACACACGCACCACATACATGTACAGTACATACACAAAACACACAACCCATCTTCACATGAACACACACCACACACACATGTACAGGGTGCAGATGACCTCCTGCCCCCACATGGGGGTGCCTCTGTGTTGTTCACCGACACCAGTGCACTGTATCAGGACACTACACTCCCCACCAGTCACATTGTCATGCAGCATGTTGGCTTCACACAGCTGGGGGCCCCTGGGCAGCATGGGGGGCGCCCTGGGCAGCATGGGGGGTGCCCTGGGCAGTATGCGGTGCATGTGTATAAACCAAGGAACACCACTGTGCAAGGTTGTGCATTCTTTTATTCTGCTGCATTCTTGTTGTTCCATATACTGTGCTCCCCTCTCGTTTCTACACACATACATGCACTTATCTGCACACATACACGCACATACACTTGTCTTCTTTCCCCTCCCCTCTCCTTTCTCAAACCTTCCATGCCCTCTCACACACACACAACACAGATATTGGTCCCTCTTCTTTCATTGGGTGTATTGTGTATGACACCTGGAACAGAGGTCTTGTTGTGGAGGGTGTATTCGAGCCTAACAGCGTGGTGATGCGTGATGTGGTGACGCTCAACACACTTGGACATGGTGTTGCCATACACACTGTGTGTATATGATTTGGTGCTGGTGGGTGTGGTGTTTTGAGGTGGTGCATGATGGTGGTGCATGATGGTGTGTTTCAGTGTCATGTTGTTGGTGTCATGTTGTGTCATCATCAATGTCACCCACATACACAACACACACAAAAAATAATAATACACACACGCCACATACACACAGGTTCTAGAACATATACACATGCAAGACCTCCATGTATACGCCAGTCAACCAGCAGCACACCTCACACCCAGCGATGCATGGGCTGCTGGACTATACATACACTACACCACAACCCACAATACTGATAACAATAATGCTGCTGATAATAATGCTGTTGACAATGATAGTCAAAGCATGCTCCAGGGTGTGAAGGCAGTGGGGCACACAGCAGCAGGGGTGTGGATGGTGTTGGGTCCTTCCCCATTACTACCTGGTATGTTGACATGCTGACCATGCGTTGACTGCAAAGATGCACATGTTGAAGAGGGTTGATTGATGAGATGATTATTTACTATGTTGTTCACCACACATGCATTGACCACACATGCATTGACCACACATGCGTTCACCACACACACGCATTGACCACACACAAACATGACCACATATGTGTTTACACCACAAAACACAAACATTGACCACATATGTGTTTACACCACAAAACACAGGGTGGTTGCTAAAGGACCCCCGTATATGCACCCCCTCCCCCTTGCCAAGTGGACAAGCACCACTCTTACCACCATTCTCACTCTTACCCAATGCTAGCATACATAGCAATGGTGGGCTGGGTGTGTGGTTGGTGGGAGGATATGAAGATGCAGAGGAGCATGGTGGATTAGGCAGATGTGGTGGTGCAAACACACTGTCAGCTGACACCATGGTGTTGCACGGTAGGTTTAGAACTTTGTGATTGTGTGTGTGGTACATGATTATGTGTGTTCACGCATTGTGTATCTGTGCATTGTGTTGTCAAGACATCATATTCATCATCATACACACACATACAACATAATACACACACACACACATACAAAAAAAGGTGCACAAGTGCACAGCAATGGGATCGCAGGTTTGCGTGTCACACGAATACCTCCAATCACCATGTCACATCTTGTTGCTGTTGGCAATGCACATGATGGTGATACGTGGCAGCAACAACCATACAATACCCAATACAATACCCAATACAATACCCAATACACAACACAAGCAATGCCATTCATGCAATCAGTCAACAGTGTAGAGGACAGTCATGTGACAGTCAATGCATTCGAGGACAGTGAGTACAGCAGCCCAGTCAACAGTGATGTATCAGACTACTTGACAGTCAACACAACAGTCAACGCCAGCCTCAGCCACATGGTCAACCATGTGGTCAATGCTCTGGTGGACAACTATGCCTCCATTAACACAGCCTATGTACAGCAACAGCAAGACACTGATCACCCATGGTGGATGTTTGGCATGGATGATTGGGGCACCACTCCACCTGCTGCATTGCAGTTTATATCGCTTGCCATACCTGCTAACACTGCTGCTGACACTGGGGATGCTGCTGCTGCTGCCGAAACACACTCAACACAGTCAACAGAAACAACACAGTCAACAACACAGTCAACAGAAACACAGTCAACAACACAGTCAACACAGCAGCTACCCCGTCTCACATTGGTCAACCTCACATTGGTTGCCTACCACACCCACCCCCTCCTACAACCCCCACCCACACCGTACCCCACACCACCACCCACACCCCCAGCCGCCGTAGCCCTACCCCTTGTGTCCTCTGGCAATGGCACAGCAACCGGTGGGGTGCGAATAGACGCTGTAACACTGGTGGGGTATGGTAATGGGAGTGCACTGGTAGCAGCGGGGCAGGCTGGGTGCTGGGGTGGGGTTGCGGTGGTGCGGGGGCTGGTGTCGATGCACATGGTAGGTTATGGGAGAGACTTTGTGGTGTATTTCTTTGTTTGACGTGATGATGTCATTTGTGATGATGTCATGATGCAATAGCATGCCCAATATACCTGTGCACCCTCTCTCTGGTATCCTCAAATCCCCTTGTGTTTCCTCTCTTCACCTACCCCTCACTCTCTTCAACCACCCCTCCCTCTCTTCATTTCCAATCCCTCTCCCCCCCCCAGAATGGCACAGTAGATGACGCTGCACTCCCCCTCACCCCGGCCACCACTCAAGGCCTCATACTGATGGACGAAGAGGGGACCCTTGTGAATCAGGGGCCCGGGGCCCTGCTCATACCAAACAACCCCATGCTTGCTGCTGTTGGGTGTGTGCCAGTGGCAACACAAACAGGTGTGGGTGGATGGGTGGAGGGGAGGTGTGTGTGTGTATTGTATTCACTACTACACACAATTGCAATACTGCACACATTTCCAGTGCTGCGCACCATGTATGATGCCTCCCCCCATGTTACCTCCACCCACCCCCACTCACACCCCATTCCCACCCCCACCCACCCACACCCACAGAGCTCGTAGCCTGTCCCCCCAACACAACCCTCCTCCACCTCGTGCTCTCCTCCCCACAACTCCTCACTGCGTCACTCGACGACGGCAACACCTGGCCACAGGGGAGGTGGACTGTGGCAAGCACATGTGAGGGGTACACAGTGGCGCAGTGTGAGAGCACGCTCCAGGCCATGGTGGGCTCGAAGGAGGAGGTGTGGTATGCACAGATGGTGGATAGGATCAACGGGGTACCTGAAGCTGCAGTGCGATACACGTATGCATGAAGGGGGGGGAGTGAAGAGGGGGTGGGTGTGTATTGGGTGGGTGGGTGGGTGATTGTATTTGTGGATGTGTGGGTGTGTGGATGTGGGTGTACATATGTATGGCTTGTTGCGTACAGGATTGTAGGCATGTGTGAATGTACTTGTTGTGCCACTGTGTCACCAAGCACCGCACCACTCACTCCCCCAACATTGCACCACCAAGCACCGCACCACGCATCCCCACCACATACCAGGTACCATCGACTTCCCTCATACAACATCGTCGTGGCGCATGCGCTTGATCAGGCCACAGTACAAGCTGCCCCCTTTGTCAATGTGGAGCCCTTTGACGTGTCCAATGGAGGGGCCCCTGTAACCACGTGTCAGGGGTTGTTTCGGCAGCAGACACCCACAACAAGTGTATTGGTATGTTGCGGGGATATGGTGTATATTGGGGGGTGATGGTGTATATCGGGGGATATTGGTATATGGTTGCAATGGTGTTTTATGTGCTTTATACACATGTGTGGGATGTATACACATGCATGTCATGCATGTATGCACATGCGTGTTGATGGACATGCCCACCCTCAGCAAGCCCACAATGTTGAGAGCGTTGCATTGCCTAGTACATACATACACCTTATCTGTACACCATTATCATTATTTGTACAGCAACGTCCTCCACACACATACAATACACATACACACATACACATACAATACACATACACATACAATACACATACACATACAATACACATACGATACACATACACATACAATACACACTCCCAGGGTAACATATTCCGGTCCCCTGCCCCTGGAGGCACCCCAGGCCCCCGTACACCCCTGGCACTTGCTATCGGCCTTCCTCTGGGACTCATTATCGCCCTACTACTGCTGCTCTTGCTGTTTTTGTATAGGTATGTGTGATGCGTGTGGGTGGGTGTGGGTGTGGGTGTGGGTGTGGGTGTGGGTGTGGGTGTGGGTGTGGGTGTGAGTGTCAACCCACCCCCCTTTTCCACCCAACCCCCATTCCCTCTCAACCCCCATTCCCAATCACCCCATACACACAGGAGTGGTCGATTGGGTGGCAAGAAGAAAACACCACCCACTGATAGAGCACACGCGGTTGATGAGAAAAAACAACAACAAGGTGGTTCATTATTCGGCCTCAAAAAGACCAAGGTGTGTATTGCTGTAGTGTTTGACGGCTGTGGTGTAGGTAGTGGTGGTGGTTGTAATGTACTAGGACTGCAGTTTAAACTACTTCAACATGTTTTTCTCACAAACCCATCCTCACCACCACCCATCCTCACCACCACCCATCCTCACCACCACCCACCACCCACCCCTCATCACCACAGGTCTACACATACAACAATGCCCTGGCTGCCAGTTTCGAAGCAGGACGCAAGCAGCCAACCACCTATGACCCAACCACCGCACATGCAGTGGCCGCTGCTGCCGACGACGCCGACCCATCAAGCACCATTGACGACCTCCTGGGGCCCCTGCCACCGGCCCCTCCTTCCCCCCCACCCACCGTCCAACCAGACAATCCACCCGCCCCCGACGTCCTGGGCATCTTCCCTCCAGAGCACATGGCAGCTGAAGGGGCCGATCCAGTCGTGGAGGGGGACCCGGGCCCGGAAGGGGCCCCTCCCGTGTTGCCGCAGCAGCCGCCGAGCGCTGCGCTGACTCGTGCAGTGCGCAAGGGTGGTCGTCAGTATGGTGGTATGGACGAATGGGGCATGGAAGGGGAAGATCCCATCGACATGGATGCAGAGGAGTTGGCAAGTCGGGGTGGACGGCTGCAATTGGAGGACATTGACTTTCAACGACAGGTGCGGTGTTGGTGGTGTGGTGTTAGTGGTGTATTTGGAAGAATGCACTGTATGTAGAGGTTGTATGTTGTTTCTGTTGTATTCCATATCCTCCTCCTCCTCATGATCATCATCAAATTCATCACCCAGGCACAAAGCCAGTTGCTCCACATGGGCCTTCTCTCCCGCATGCGTCATACACTAAGGCGATTATTGGGTGGAGGGGCTGACACTGATCAACGACTAGCCATGCGCAGAAACCATAGCTTGCGTGTCAGTGATCATCAGGTACTTGTTGGGGTGTATGGTGTTGTGTTGGGGTGTGTGGTGTGTATGGTGGGGTGTGTGGGGTGTATGGTGGGGTGTATGGTGTGTGTGTGTGTGAGAGAGAGTGACACAGTACGTACAAGTTGTGTGTGCAAGCATACCCCATCATGTACACAGGAGGAGGTGGTGATTGTGCGTGCAGGGGACAGTATGACCTACCAATCCACAGATGGCTCTCGTAAAACAACATCAACACGCACCGCTGCGGTATGTTGGGCAAACAAAACCCACCACGTGCACCCCCTCCCCACCACACACACATCAGCCCCCTCCTTCCAAGAAAACACAGAATTCCCAGCAAGAGGCGCGTCCGTCAGTTTCATCACCATCATCAACCTCGTCCCAACCCTCCTACCAGCGGCGTGGCAGCAGTTTTGCTGTGCAGGTGTCCAAGAGACTGCATACCCCAGCACATCACGACTTGCAAGCGTCGTTTTATGCCGACGCCAGCATTGTGCCTGGTGTGGAGTCAGTGCAGGTGGCAGATGAGGGTGCCAGCCAGGCACTGGATGGGGGTGGGAACCCAGAAGTGGTGCGAAGACGAGGCCTGTCCAGGCTTGGGAGGCGACGATAGGTGTTTGATGAGAAAGTATATTTCGTCACATAGTTGCTCTCTCGCTGACCGGAGAGATGGCGGTGGAGGACCTTATCGATCTGGCCCGCAAGGCTGTCGTCACCGAAACGCAAGTCATGGTCAAGCGCGAGGACGAGCAGGCCTTTGCCGAGTTGAACGCCGCCAACCCGATCTTCGTCGAGGATGCGGCGCGGCTGTTCTGCGAGGCCTTGCGGGCCGACCCCCGGATCGGCGATTTCCGGGTGATCGCCAGCCATCAGGAAAGCTTGCACAGCCACGACGCGATCAGCCTGCTGACCGAGGGTGACACCTTTGCGGCGGAAAGCCTTGACCCGCGGCTGTTTCAAAGCCTGATCCACCTTGGTTGACGGATGCGGCGGGGCCGCGTAGCCATGGCCCACCATGGTTGACTTCCGCCCCGTCGCCTATGTCATCGGTCGCATCCTGATCGTTCTGGCGATCCTGATGCTGGCGCCCGCCATCATCGACTGGCGCGCGGGGCTGGAAAACGGCATGGCCTTCGTCGCCGCCAGCGCGATCACGATCGTGGTCGGCGGGGCGCTGACCCTGTCCACGACCAATGCGCTCGGGCAGGCGCTTGATACGCGGCAGGCCTATCTGCTGACCGCAAGCATCTGGTTTGTGGTTCCGGTCTTCGCCGCCTTGCCGTTCTGGATCGGCGCTCCGGGCCTGCCGCTGCAATTGGCGTATTTCGAGGCAGTTTCCGGGATCACGACCACAGGCGCTTCGGTGATCGAGGCGGTCTCGACCCTGCCGGTCGGCACCAATCTGTGGCGGGGGATGCTGAATTGGCTGGGGGGCCTCGGGATCGCCTTCATCGCGATGATTTTCCTGCCGCTGATGCGGATCGGGGGGATGCAGTTCTTCCGCACCGAAGGCTTCGACACCTTCGGCAAGGCGCTGCCGCGCGCCACCGACATCGCGCGGCAGTTGCTGCTGGTCTATTCGTTGCTGACCATCGTCATCATGGCAGTCTACAGCATTCTCGGGATGTCTGCGGTCGAGGCGGTCATCCACGGCATGACCACGGTTGCGACCGGGGGCTTTTCCACGAACGAAGCCTCATTCAGCGGTTACGGCCGGCCCATACAATATGCGGCGGCGATCTTCATGTTCCTCGCCAGCCTGCCGTTCATCCGCTATGTCCAGCTTGTCAACGGCTCAAGCGGCCCGCTCTGGCGCGATGTGCAGGCGCGCGCCTATTTCCGCTGGCTGATGACGGCGGTGATGATGGCGACGGTCTTCCGCATCCTCACCTCGAACACTGCCTGGGAAACCGCCTTCCGGGAAAGCCTGTTCAACCTGACCTCGATCATGTCCTCGACCGGGTTCGGTTCTGGCAGTTTCGCGGCCTGGGGCAGCTTTGTGCTGGTGATCGCCTATGTCCTCGGCGTGGTCGGGGCCTGTTCGGGGTCGACCGCGGCCGGGCTGTCCGTCTTCCGGGTGCAGCTGGCCCTGGCCATGCTGCGGCGCGAGATCCGCCGGATCGGCAGCCCCTCCAGCGTGGACCCGATCCGTTATGACGGGCGCGCGGTGGAAGAGGACGTGCTGAACGCGCTGATCCTGTTCGTGTCGAGCTTCATCCTGATCCTCGGGGTGATGAGCGTGGCAATGACGCTTCTGGGGGTCGATACCGTCTCGGCGCTGTTCGCCGTGTGGACGACCCTGGGCAATGTCGGCTACGGCTTCGGCCCGCTGGTCGATCGCACCGGCACCTTCATCGACTTTCCGCCAGGCGCCATCGCCATCATGACGCTCTGCATGATCCTGGGCCGACTGGGTCTTCTGGCGGTGCTGGTGCTGGTCCTGCCGAGCTTCTGGCGTCGTTAGTCCCGGGTCGTCAGGCCTCAGCCCTTGGGCTTGATGAAGCGGCCTTCCATCACTGCGCCGCTTTCGATCACGATGCCCGAGGTGGTGACATCGGCCTTTACCACGGCGGTCGACCGCAGGGTGAAGCCCGAGCAGGTGACCTTGCCGTCGAACCGGCCCTTGACCTCGACCGTATCGGCCTTGACCGATCCGGTCACGCGCCCCTCCTGCCCGATGATCAGGCCCTGGGCAGTGATGTTGCCGTCGATCTCGCCCAGCACCTCGACCGAGCCGGTCGTGCTGACCTCGCCAGTGATCTTCAGGTCCGCGCCAAGGACCGAGCGGCCGACATTCGATCCGGCCGAAGCGGGGCGGGGCACGGAAGGAGCAGAGGTGGGATCGGAGGTCTTGGAGAACATGCGGAACGTCCTTGCGAAGGGGTGTCCCGATAAGGCGGGAATGGCGCGGGTGGGTCAAGGGGCCGATTGGCCTGCGGGCGGCTTTCCCCCGAATGTGATGTCGCAAGCGGGGCTGACAAGGGGGCGGGGCGGTGGTCAGATGCGGAGGGAATCAGGGGAATGGAATGACAGACGATTTCTTCGCGCCGGTTTCGGGCTTTGACCTGCCGCGCTTTGCCGGAGTGCCGACCTTCATGCGGCTGCCGCATGTCCCTTTCGACCATCCGCGCTTTGCCGAAGTGCAGATCGGGCTGATCGGCGCGCCCTGGGACGGGGGCACGACCAACCGCCCCGGGCCCCGCCACGGACCCCGGCAGTTGCGTGACCTGTCGACCATGATCCGGGCCCAGAACGGGGCGACCTGGGTGGCCCCGTTCGAACTTGCGCGCTGCGCCGATCTGGGCGACGTGGCGCCGAACCCCGGCGACCTGATGGACTCGATGGCGCGCATGGAGGCGTTTTACACCCGGGTCGTGGCGGCCAGCGTGCTGCCCCTGACCGGGGGCGGGGACCATCTGTGCAGCCTGCCGATCCTGCGGGCGGTGGCAAAGGCTCGGCCCGTGGGAATGATCCAGTTCGACAGCCACACCGACCTGAACGACATCTATTTCGGCACCAGCCGCTACAACCACGGCACCCCGTTCCGCCGGGCCGTGGAAGAAGGGCTGATCGATCCGAAGCGCTATGTCCTGATCGGCATCCGGGGCACGGCCTATGGCCGCGAGGACTGGGACTTTGCCGAAGCCAACGGCATCCGCATCATCCCCATCGCCGAGTTCCATGCCCGCGGGGCCGAGGATGTGATGGCCGAGGCGCGCGAGATCGTGGGGCAGGGGCCTACTTACGTCACCTATGACATCGATTTCGTCGACCCGACCTTCGCGCCGGGGACGGGAACGCCCGAGGTGGGCGGGCCAAACTCCTGGCAGGCCTTGCAGGTGGCGCGGGGCTTGCGCGGGCTGGACCTGGTGGGGGCGGACCTGGTGGAGGTGTCGCCGCCCTTCGATCCGTCGGGCGGGACGGCCTGGCTGGGAATCAGCCTGATGTTCGAGATGCTCTGCGTCATGGCCGAACGTGTCGCGCGGGGCTGAAGGCGGACCGGGGGCCAGCCCCCGGACCCCCGGAGTATTTGGAAAAAGAGCAAGTCAGAAGCGAGACGGTCATGAAGCCTGAGATGATCATCACCAATGCAAAGGTCCTGACGATGGACGAGGCGCGCCCGCGGGCCGAGGCGGTGGCCTTTGGTGGCGGGCGCATCATCGCGGTCGGGGGGCGGGCCGACGTGGAGGCCTTGGCCGGGCCGGGATGCCGCATCGTCGATGCCGGGGGCCGGACGCTCTTGCCGGGGTTCGTGGAAAGCCACCTGCATCTGGTCCTGGGCGGCAACGAACTGACGCAATTGCAGCTTGGCGGCGTTTCGGGGTTCGAAGAATTGGCACGGTTTTTCCGCGCCTATGCGGCGAAGAACCCCGAATTGCCGCTCCTGATGGCGCAGGGCGCGGCCTATGAGATCCTCGATCATCCGGTGACGCGGCATGATCTGGACCGGGTGATCGCCGACCGACCGATCGCGATGATGTCGCCGGATCACCACACCGTCTGGGCCAATTCAGCGGCGCTTGAGGCGGCGGGACTGCTGCATGGAGCGGATATGCCTGCCGGTCATGTCGTGGTGATGGGCGAGGACGGGACGGCGACCGGGGAACTTCTGGAGTTCGAGGCGTTCAGCCCGGTCCTTGCGCTGACCGGGGACCTGCACCTGCAACTTGGGATCGCGACCGGGGGTGAGCCGGACCAGGGATGGCACCATCATATGCCATGCAGGGTGGTGTGGTGACCAATGGGTATGGTGCACCAGCGACCATGATGGGTGGCATGGCAGGACCAGGAGCAAGCAATGCACCTGGGGGATTGGATGCCAATCTTCAAGCTGAATTGGTCAAACTGTGTGATCAGGTTGACGCAGGGGATTTAGCGCTGGATTCTGGTGGGGATGCGTTTATGGGGCCGTTCAGTGAGGCTCTTGCACCAACAGATATGTTGGGGCATGGCAAGGATGGGCACAATGATGAACTCATGTCCCTTTTACTCAAGGTGTGGGTGGGTGGGTGGGTGGGTGGGTGTGGGGGGGGGGGGATGTGGGGTAGTGCTGATTGTGTTGCATGGTACCCTGGTGGCACCAAAGCACGTCAAGTGGTGTGTACACATCCCCCCGACACACTCTCTCAGGATGGCGTCATGGAGTAGCAGCACCACGCTCCTACAGTACAAAAAAAGAGTGGCAAAGCAAGCTGCAGGGATCCTTTTCTTTTTTCTTTAATTTTGGTCCGGTGCACTAAATTCTTTCGTTATTTGCGTGAGGCGCTGCTTCCTGCTACATTGTATTGGATGAGCAGCTGTTCACGTGGCAGCATTTTTGGCCTATGGTGGGGCATCATCTTCACGGTTCTTATCTTTTCTCCCCCCCTTTGCATATGGTGCTTGTGTGCTATGAATTGCGCCTGTTCATTATTCAACTGAAAGTCTTGGTGGTGTTTTGTATGTTGAGGGTCTTTGCGTACGCTTCGTGTCACAACAGGGCCGTTGCTTCTCCAACATTGGATTGTAAGTACACTTTTTGTTGTTTGCAATGACCACATTCTGAGCAGGAAAACTGATCCTTGTGGGCAGCAGCAGCATACAACACAACCTAGCTTCCATCCGTTCATGCAATTAAACGGCAATCCTCACCATCGTCAAACGCCACGTCAAGTTTCGCCTGCTTGATCATGCCTATCATACCATTCACAAGGCGTGGGGCTCCTGCGCCACCACCACCAGAGGTACATCATCTTGTGATAATCACAATCTATACAAACAATCAACACCTACCACACACCACCCACAGTCAGAACCAGCGTTTTATGACGCACAAAGCAGCTTTGTTGAGCTTCCAGAGGAAAGCCCCTCACCACCTCCACCCGCTCCTCAATTGGGTGGGCAGCACTATGGCAGACGTGTGGCACGAAACGCCTCTCAGCGAGCAGACAAGGAACGTGCCCAATACATTGCTGAAATGAATGCCTATTTCAAAGACATTGACAGTTTTCAACTTGCTGAGGAAGAAGAAGACGCGGCCAAGGCAGGGGACGCACCAGTGTGTGTTCCACCAAGCACCAAGCCGCGCGCATCCTATCGCACGTCCCTGCAGCCCCTTGCAGAACATGGTGGAGAACACGATGCACTGCATACTGGTGGGCTTGCTGCGGTGCCAGTGAGTCCTGCAGGTTCGGTGGCTTCGTCTGCCAGCAGTGTCTATCAAGAGGCACTCTCCACACCTCAAAGTACTCCACATGGGGGGGTTGTGGGGGATGAAGATGCAGCAAATGAAAAAAAATTTGCTGATGGTTCTGCTGAAAACCAAGCACACCAGACACCCCTTGGTGCAGGTATATACACACCTTGGTGGTGAGCAGTGGGATACTGTGGTATACACACCACGTTCAAATACCAACCATCATTATACAATGCAACCCACACCAGGTCTGTCCATGCCACCCATCCCCGACACAACAACCATCCGCACTCAGCACCGCCCCTCTCTTGGTCTCTCTCGCCGCTCCTCCCTTTGTGTTGCCTACCTCCCCCACAGCACTGCCCGCGTGGCACAAAATCCATCACTGGCTGCACCAACATTGGCGCCCCCTGTTGCCACACCTGAAAGCCTGTTGTCAGATGGGAGCTGTACAGTCTTGCCTGATGAGGAGCAGGCATTGGCTGGGCAAGAGAATCACAGGGCAGTGTCTTTTAATGTGGTGGATAGCAGTGGGGATGTGGTGGAAAGTGGTGGGGATGTGGTGGAAAGCAGTGGGGATGTGGTGGAAGGCAGGGGGGATGTGGTGGAGGCTGTGTTGTCGCCATTGCGGCAGCTGAACCTCAATGTTCCTAGTGAAACAGCAGATTTATCACATTTCCACAAGGAGGAGGTTCAGAAAAAGGATCGGGTGAAAAGAGAAGGCCTGGAGGAGGATGGTGCTCTATCACCCTTGCATAGGTTGCTTCAATTGTGTGGGCAGCCAGTATGTGTGTGGTTGGAATTGCATGTGTGCATATACTGCCAAAAGAGACCTACACCCCCTACAACACCCCCCTACATCAACCCCAGGATGATGTGTCCCAGCTCCCAAGCATGGAGACCTTGTTACAAAAACACACAACACTGTCTGGCATACGGAAAATAGGAGAAGGCACATTTGGTGAGGCATACAAGGGGAATGGGTTGGTCTTTAAAATTGTTCCCATGGAGGGGTCAACGCTGGTCAACGGAGAGGTGCAAAAGCGTGCAGATGAAATTCTGGCAGAAGTGCTTGTGGCGTTGCGTCTCAATGGGTTGAGAAATGATGATTTTGCATTGGAGAAGAAAGATGCAGGTGTGTTGTGGAGCTGGGGGGGGGGGGGGTTGACAAGAGCATATGTGCAACAGAATGTGTGCAAGAGGATGTGTGGATGTACACTTGGGAATGTACACTTTGAAATGTAAAAGGCTTTTGGATAGAGTATGTGCACACCACTACACAACACGTTCACTACATTGTTATTATTCATCACAGTACAACATAGCAGCAATGGGTTTGTCAAGACACATGGTGTGGGCGTATGCAAGGGTGTGTATGCCCCAACACTACTTGATGCCTGGCACACATGGGATGCAGTGCATACATCTGAAAATGAATGCCCCGACAGCTTTGACAAGGTGGTGTGTGTATCTATTACACATGGTGTATCTATGAGCTTGTTTACAATTGATAAGCACCTGCTGTACCTCGTGCTGCTTTCTTTCCACCACAAAATACACACATGTCCACACAATCACACACAATCACATGCAATCACACACAGACGCAGCTGTATATTGTGTTTGTTGTGGCAGATGGGGGCTCCGACCTGGAACACTATGAGTTACGCACTTTTGAAGAGGCACGCAGCCTGTTGCTGCAAACCACACTCATACTTGCTGTGGGGGAGGCAGGTGCTGGGTTTGAACATCGTGATTTGCATTGGGGTAATGTGCTGCTGCAGCCTACATTACAGGAAGAGACAGTCATGCGACTGCGGTATGCTTTTTTTGAGGGCATTCTTCATGACATATTTCATGATGACATACGTGGGTGGGGGTTGCATGTGTACATGTGTATATATGTATATGCAGCACTGCCAGTTAATCATGCACCCAGTTTTTCACGCACATGCTTTTCACACCAATTGTTATCATCCCATAAACACAGGGGTGTGGATGTGCATGTGCCAACGGGCGGTATTCTCACAACGCTGATTGATTTCACACTGTCACGACTGGACGCAGAGGGTGGTGACGTTGTCTACTGTGACTTGCAACAAGACCCTGAAATATTCCAAGGGCCCAAGGGGGACTGTCAGGCCGACACGTATCGACGCATGCGGACCGCAACAAAGGGGGACTGGTCACGGTGTTGTCCCAAGACAAATGCACTGTGGCTGCACTACCTGGCAGACATTATGTTGCAGGAAAAGCGATTTGCTATGCAGGCAGGGGAGCAAAAGCTGCTGCGAGGCTTTCGGTACGGGGTGATGTGTGGGGTTGGGTATAGGACACATTTGTGGGCATGCACCCCGTTGTCTCACACAGGAAACGAGCGCTCAAGGCTAAGAGTGCAGATGAGCTGGTATGGGATGATCTGTTTGCTGGCACTTTTCGGGTGGGCGAGTCGTAGCAAGACCATCAAGGACCACCTCACTCGCCCTCCTTTCATTGTCACTGATCATCTCCAGTTTTTCCACTTGCTCCACAACTTACTTCGCAACATTGCCATTGTTTTCCTGATACGTCGGATCAATCCTATTCGCATTTGCTAGTCAACACCATAAAAGCCGCACCAAGATGCCTTTCCAAATCACCGCTACGACCCACGTCCCTAAAACCGCCGTGCAGCAGCGTGTGGCGCCACCAAAACCATTGCAGTTTCTCGGAAAGGCAGCCATTGCTGCTGGTTTGGCAGCATCACTGACGTTGGCAGGCACCCCAGCACGTGCGGACTTGAACAAGTTCGAGTACAACGCTGGTGGCGAGTTTGGTGTTGGGACTGCCCTGCAGTATGGTGAGGCAGACCTCAAAAACAGAGATTTCCACAATCAAGACCTGACAAGGAGCAACTTCACTGCAGCAGACTGCCGCAACTGCAATTTCAGGTTGGGGGTGTTTGGGGCCTTTTGGTGTTTTGGCCGCACCAAGGCAGCATATGTGTGTTCTGGGTGTTTTGTACATATATTACTTCTTGACACACACAGCAACTCCAAGTTGACTGCTACATACTTTATCAAGAGCGTCTTGTATAAAGCCAATTTTGAGGTAAGTGCATTGGTGTTTGCATGTGTGGATGTTGGCTTCCATATCACTGATGTTGTGGTGGAAGTGCATGTACTGGAAGACACATGTATTGGCTGTATTGCAGGATACGTATGCAGCTGAACAGTATGGCTGTCTGCTCGCATGTTGAATTCCAGACAACCAAAGTCTTCACACGCACACAAACTCTTCACACAAACTCTTGTAACAAAAACCTCTTCACACAGGGTGCCAACTTGTCCGATGCACTGATGGATCGTGCAGTGCTCAATGAAGCCAACCTGACTAATGCAGTGTTGGAGCGTGTGGTGCTTACCCGCTCTGATCTCACTGGTGCTGTCGTGCAGGGGGCTGATTTCAGCAATGCCCTCGTTGACCGTGACCAGCAAATGGTATATGATGCTTGTTGTTCTACTTGTGATTAATTGTTGTCATTGTTCATGTTGATCCTCTTGTTCATGGTGTGGTTGATTGGTGTCATTGTTCATGTGTATTGGGCATGACTATGTTGTACTGTTGGTATTGTTGCATATTGTTGACATGACTATGTTTATGCTTCACATAATGTCTATACAAGGTACCCATCAATCACCTACACCCACATATGAAAGACAACTACACGCCTGCACCCACATACTACACACCTACACACATATCACACACACACACAACGCACACCTACACACATATCACACACACACACACAACGCACACATCACAGGCCCTGTGCAAGTATGCAGATGGTGTCAACCCCACCACTGGTGTAGACACTCGCAAATCACTTGGCTGTGGCTCCAAGAGGCGATTCCGTGCACAGAGCCCAAGCAGCACAGAGGGTCCTCAGGTTCTGGCTTTATTGAGATTTGTAATGAGATTTGTAATGGGTTGTTTGGGTAGTAATGAGATGGATGTGGTGATGGGGGCATATGATGTGCATGTGGTGATGGGAGTATTATGATGGACAACCATGTGTCCTTTCCTTGTCCACTGTACCTTCTCAACCTTTCTCTCTCATTTCCCAATGCAGGTGACTGACGAGGAGAAGGCAGACTACAAGAAATCCCTGCCTGCGTATCAGCAGTAGGAGTGCATATGCCTTCAGTATACATCCCTGCCTGCAATCAGCAGTAGGAGTGCGTGCATAGTATACATAAACCAGCAGTGTGGTAGTGTGCATGTGAGAGTGTGTGATGCAGGGCGCACAGCAGAAAGGCTGTTTTGGATGAGCGAGGGAATTCATTCAAGTGGTGATATGATCACGTACCCTTGGCATATCAGGTACCCTGATGTAGGAATGAGACCTAGTATGCTTTTGTCTATGTGTTGTTGCATTGCATCATAGTCTACGCACCATAGCCGCGCACATCAAGTAATGATATACATAGATATGAATATAAATATGAAGAAAACAAACCATGTATGAACGTGGTGTGTTCAGAAAACCACACAAAAGTCAATGTCTATTGTACAACAAACATCATCACACACGAGCAATGCAGATATGCTTTGCATGTGCTTTATCAGCCTTGTTCCTTTTTCACGTCCACCATGTCTGCGCCTGCTGTGGCAGCACCACTACCTACAGCAGCACCTACAGCACCGCCACCTACACCACGAGCAGCAGCACCACTTGCAGCCTCCTGCATTCTGTTTCGTCTATAATGCTGCCAGTGCCGAAACTGCTGCGTGTGGACCAACTCCTGTGTGTTTTTGGTTGGGATTTTTACAAAAATGCACATTGTATTTGCATGCAGAATTGTGCATACACTACACACTCGTACACAGCAAATACAACACACACAATACACCTTGACTGTGGTGCTTGCCATGCTTTGTCGAAATCTCTGGTCCTGCAACATGTCTAGGAAATACAACGCATGTGGATACCTGGGTTGGTGAGATGAATGTTGTGACAGGAGGTCCGCCACACAGCAAGATGGCTGGTATACATGTGCGCCACACACCCAACATGCACATGAAAAGCACATACGTGAGAAACTGGGCGTATTCTGGTTGCTTCCAATACTGCAAGTAGCCTAGAAAACGCACAAAGGCAGGGTCATCCAGGTAGCGATGCTGTGCCAGCCAGTTGATGTAGTTGGGGTTGGCCAAGCACTGTACAAACTCTAATTCCAATGCAAAACGCCTGTTGAATTAAGATGTAGGTGAAGGTGGTATCAAGTGCTTGTGCTGCATTCATCGATCACACCTTGCGTTGTCACACGATCCCAACGCTGTCTTTGCTAACTGCAGTTTTTCTGCATCGCCTAGGCCAGTTGGCATCTCCATTTTGATCTGATACTTTAGGAAATACTGCTTGGTTTTCTATCAAAAATGTTTGCGACATTGCACAGAAAACCACCATGTTGACCCCGCACATTGTTCCAATACAACGCCTCCAATGCAATCCAAACACTACACAAAGCACACCAGCAACGGATGCTGTGAAAATTCCACGACAAACGCAACAGCATCTACTACACTCCCCGCATGCCAATGTGCCATCAAATCATCGACGTGCCCTGCTCATCTCCCTGCCGTTGGCAACAGTACTAGCCCCACCCAACCCTGCAGCAGCCGCCCAAACCCTCTGCACCCGGGTTGCCACGACTGGTATGCTGCACATTGTCAACAAAGACGGGGTTGCGACTGGGTTGCCCTGTTGTGACATGTTCTCTCCACCCCCCCCTTCCACAGATGTATTGCGCAACCCTGGTGGCAGCAATGCACTGCTCGGTGAGGGGCTGCAGCTCTATTACCCTCGATGGATGTTTGGTGAATGGGAGGTGGTCAACAGATTTGTCGACTTTTCCCTCCCGTTGGGCCCCTCCTATGTTGACCAAGCTGTTATTGCGGTAGGGAGGGGTTGTTTTCTTCCTTGGGGGAGGCTGTCACTGGCAACATCAATAGACAATCCACTCTATGTATCACACACACACACACACACACACACACACACACACACACACACACACACACACACAAGGAGGCCAATGCACCTGCAGAACAAGGGGGCAAGGGGAGCATCATTACGTACAAAAACAGGTTCTACTCCACACTGCCTGACACTTGGAACAATACATTGAGAGTACAGCTTGGGCAACTGCCAGTGGATGCAATCATTGCAGACAGGTAACACATGAAAGGGGGTGTTGACCATCTTTGTTATGTGCCTTGACCTATGTGTCCCTCACAAAAACAGTCCACACATGACACCCCTTTCCACACCTCCTGCACCACACCACCTCCCCCTTTCACCACCAACAAGAGCATTTTTCTCACACCTCCTCCCCCTTTGACCAACAAGGGCATTCAACACAAAAGAATTAACCAATGCCACCCTGGGTTTCAATGCAGTGCGGTCAGTGCAGTATGATTCAAGAGACCCAGGTAGACAGTCAGTCACCTTTTCTGAACTTGGCCCAGACATGCGTCCCTTACCTCCCTTTCGTGTGGAACTGTTTATCAATGCAGTCCGTGCAAGTGCTGACGTGCTAAAGCTAGAAGAAAACAAGCAGCCTATATATTCCCAGTTTTGCACATCAGAACTGTTTCGGCAAGTGAGTTTGGGCGTGCGGGCAGCAGATGTACGCGATTATGAGGTGGTGACAAACTATTCCCTGCAATCAGATGGTGTTGTGACAGCACAGCAGCGTGTGGTGACGTACTTGCAGCCACAGGATGCGCTGTATTTTCAGGTGGCCAACAGGGCGGTGTCTTTGTATGACTATGTGCTGGAGATGAAACGCGTCCCACCAGGCCCCGATGCACCTGCTGCTGCACAGGCGTGTGTGGCTACGCCCAAGGACATCGTGCAGTGTGTGTAATTTTTGATGTTGCAGTGTTTTTGCACTGGTGGTGCGCAACACTGTTGATTATTGTGACAAGAGCCATGTTGCACATACAATGGGGCAGGAAAACATACAGTAAGACAATATTGACTGTGTTGGGTTAGTCATGTTGAAAAATAGTTGAGTGTGCACTGCACGTTTATAATAGGAACACCATCCCCCTCTTACAACACCCTTTACACGAAATTTCCACAAACTAGTTTCCCCCCATGCATTACACAACTGACAGTTCAAGATCATCATGCAGTGTTTGCCAGGGCCCCTGTGGATGGGGCCCATCCTCTGGTGCAGACTCTGCTACAGGGGACGTGGACCGACGGGACCCACTCCTCCTGCTGCGCTTGGTTTTTGATTTTTTCGTGCGGCGTTCCTGCACAAGCCCCCCAGCCTCCAAATCTGTGTCCGTGGTGCTGGGATCCATGTCTGTCGATGCAGAACGTGGTTTTACAGACAGGGGGGTGGGGGACGCCCCTGGTGGTGGTGCGGACCCTGTTGCAGTGTTGGATCGCGGGGCATTGGTGCCGTTTTTAGAGGACCCTTGGGGTTTGATTTGATACGACATGCGTGGCGCAGACTTTGTGCTGTGGGGGTGTATTGAAGGGGGGGCGTGTGGTGTGCATGGTGTGTAATCATCATGTTTACATGTACGGCGTGTATATGTTGCCCCAATAGACCCCCTTAAAGAAATGACTGCATGCAGCATACCGTGCGCTGGTGCTCTTGGGTAGGCTGCCCTGTTCAGACTGTGCGGTGAGGTCCACACTGATAGTCTTGCCGTGCTTGTTCACGTAGGTGTCATAGCGTGCCTGCGTGTGGGTGGGTGGGTGGGTGTGTGAGAGAGAAAGAGAGAGAGAGTCTGTAAAACATTGGCTGTCTACCGTACATCACCATCCACCACTCATACACACCCCACACCTGTAGCTGGCTCCTGTTTTTGGTGGTCAATGCAACAGATGCAGCAGCAAGGGCACACCCAAAAATGCTGCCAGCCAACATAAACAACAGCCCCAAGAAGCACCACCTATTGTAGCCCTGCAGGTCTTGGGCATGCCCGTTGAGTTCTGTCAACATGGTGGCATTGCAAAAGCAGCTATCTGTATCCCATATGGGGAGGAGGGATGTGTCAAAGCACGCTTTACCACGACGACACTGCCCCATGCGATTGGCTGCAGCATTGGACATGGCGATGATCACCTATAGTGTGTGTGTGTGTGTGCGTTTGTGTGTCAATCGAATGTGGTTGTTTCCTGTGTACTGGAGGGTGCGCGGGATATGCATACACATTGTACTATGCACACACTCAATCTAATACCTCTGTTCGTGAAAACCAGGTGGAAACCAGGCCAAGCATAAGGGCTACCCAGGCCACCAGCGCCATAACAAAGAGGGCACCCACGAAACCAAATGCTTGGAAAAAGCGCATGGTCTTTTGATAGGACATTGCTGTGTGTGGTGTGTGGTGTGGGGACAGATGTGTAAACACCAACCACTGCACCATCACGCGCACCTTCATTGAGTTTGTAGTTGGTGATGAATTTTTGGATGAATCGAAAGCCAGCAATCATGGCACATGCCAAGATGGCAAAGATGACCAAAATCAGGGTCACAATCCACCCTGCCTGGAGGTATGACAGCGTGTCCGAGTAGGATGAGTTGGCGTCTATCATCTCCAGTATCGTGTTCATCACATTTTTCGCATTGTTGGCATTGATGAGGAAAAATATCCCTCCAATCAATATGAATATACACACAGCAAATGTAGACCATGGCACGTAGTACCACACGCCCTTGGGGCTGTGAGGAAAAAGGGGGTCGTGAAGCAATAGCAAAAGGGGGGTCGTGAAGCAATCGGATGTCGATGCCTCACACGACTTTGGCGATACACATTACTATTGCGCAATATTATATAAGAAACAGTACCTGACAGCCTTGACAGGCTTTCGCATGGTCGTTTCACGCGATCGTGTTTGGTGGGGCGAACTGCACCGTGCAGATCGATGATCACAATGTCGCAGTTGTCACTCAAGGTGTGTGATTCAATGCTTTATACTGCGTGGGGTTACTTGTATTCGACCCTGTATGCGCATATGCACATTTTGCCCACAAGAACACAAGAAAATGGTCTGGTATTTTTATGGTACCCCCAACAAGAACCCCTCGGGCTACAGTGTTGCGCTGCAATGTGTTGTGCTGCAGTGTGTTGTGATGAGAACATGCTGCAATGTATGTGCATCATGCTCATGCACAACATGCATTTGTGATGCCTGTGTTACTGCAAAGTGGTGTTGATTGACACCACTCTATATTGACCTACTGACCACAAGTAGGTGTGTTTCGTTTGAGCGTGTGATTATGATGATTTTACAATTTACAACGACAGCGTGTAAGCCCCATCATACTACACAATACAATACATTCCGTCTAACCACTGTATCCCAGTAGAAGCTACAACTTGAAGAGCATCATCATCTTGTAATTACACCGGCCAGGTGCGCCCAACATCTGGCTTTTTGTGACAGATGCAGCATGCCAATGTGTTGCCATGTCACATCGCACATGCATCACACATGCACACATGGTTGAGGACCATCAAACCTTTTCGCATCATGAGTTTGCTCGACACCATACACCTTGTTATTGACGACCTTTTATGTCTCATGCCACACTACTTGACATCGTGATGTCCTTTTTGTTTCGACGGTGGGCACGCACCTCTGGTCCAGCCGCAATCACCACAATGCAATACAACACCATGCAACCTAGGTTCCTCGTTTGACGTCCCAGCAGCACACGTTTTTATAGAGGAGACACATATCGACGACACAGTCGTCATGGGCTCCACACCAGCGGTAGGTGGTGGTGTTGGGTGCAGTTGGGGCGGGGGGTCACGCACACAGGTTGCCTTTTCAACACAACCGTTGCCTCCTACAGCCCTACACAGAGGCCCTTGAGGATGCACGCACACCCCTGGAGGGTCTGTCACGATACAGCGATGCATTTCAGGTGTATATATGTGTGGAGGGGGGCACATGACTCTCACATTTTGTTGATACAGGTATTCACACCCATACCCCCCACCACCACACAGCTTGATAGCTTTCAGCGTGCAGCATCATCACGTTCCACTGGCAAGTTTGCGTTTTTTGCCAAGCGCAAGACACCAGCCGGTGATGATGTGGAGGTGCCCATCACATTGGATGAGATGCTTGTGTACAGCACTGTACGTGGTGGTAGCATGGGAGGTAGCATGGGTCGCAGTAGCATGCAGTAGAAAGGCAACCGTGTCCTGTATTGCATGCTCTTGTTTGTCAGTATTGTGCCAGTTAGTCAACACATGAAAATGTCATGTTGTTTTCTGTGAAAACACACCCACGTACACCACTCCTCGCACACTGCATCACACACACTGTATATCACACACATTATGTATCACCCACTCACCCACCACAGGAGCAACTCCCTACCTCCTTACTCAAGCTCAGCACAGAAAACACTGGGCGTGCAATCAAAATGTTCAATGCCATCCTCAAGTTTCAATCAGATGTGATTGAGATGCCGGAACGTTTAGAGTTGGTGCAGAAGCTGCTCCATCAGGTACTACTGCTGCAGATACTGTGTGGAATTACTTTGCTGCACATGCACACACATACCCACACATTTATTGTATCATCACATACAAATACGTGTCATCATATACATACACTTGTCATCATACAAACAAAAAGACGCAAACCAACAAACATGCAAACACACACCAACATACACCCTCTCTACACCCAATCACATCCCAATAACACCAATAACCCACTCCACACCCAGGGTCTCAAGCGCTCGGAGCTGCGTGATGAACTCTACATGCAGCTGCTCAAACAAACCCGAGGCAACCCCAACAACGCCGCACGTCTACATGGTTGGGAGCTGCTGTACCTCGTTGCATCTACCATGGCACCTTCCAAGGACTTTGTCGGGTTGGTGAGTCAGTATATTCATGATACAGCACATGACCCAAGTATGGGTGGGTGGTGTGGGTGGGTGGTGTGGGGTGGGTTGTGTGTGGGGGGGTGATGGTGCAAGGTGGGGGGTGCATGTACACATGGATGAATGCAGAAAGCATGTACACAAATGCAGAAAGCATGTACACATACAAAGGCACAGCAGCTGGGTGCATTGTAGCAGTGAGTGCATTGTGTATGCCCACTATTCACACGTACACTCTCTCACACACGTGTGCTCCACCATTCACATACACTCTCTCACACACCTACACTCTCTCAAACACAGCTGAAACACCCGAGTGTTTGGATTTGGCAACAAAAACATGGGCGGCTGTGAAACGATCATCCAAAGCAGGGCCACGCCGCACAGTATGTGTGATTTGCTATGATACAATAATAACAATCTTCATTGTTTTTGTTGCATTGTTGTTGTTTGTTGTTATAATGTTGTCGTTGTTCTCTCACACGCTGCTGAATTATGCAAAGTGTCCATCGCCCCCCCTCATACCTTCACCCCCTTACATTCCCCCCCTCTCATTCCCCCCCTCTCATTTCCCCCCTCTCATTTCCCCCCACGCAGTTGCCCTCTGTGGAGGAGATCACAGCCCAACTCAAGGGGCGCAAGTGTACTGCCATTGTCTTTTTCCTTGATGAGACATTTGACGAGGCATCCTATGACATGACCACCACGGTGTTGGAAGCTGTCGAGCAGCTGGCGGAGATTATCAAATTGCCTGATTATCAGACATTTACGCTGTTTGAGTCTCGCAAGGTGTGTTGGGGGGAATGTGGTGTACTCATTCACCCATTCACCCATGCACTCACACACACATTCACTCACACCTTCATACTCACACACAGTCACTGGGCCCCAAGGGGGAGGATGGTCGCCCCCAGGAAGAACACATTCTTCTGGACGACAACCGTTATTTGGCTGACATCATGTTTGAAATCAAGGCAGCCAAAAACAGGGATGTGAGTCAAAGCAAGCTGTTGTTTAAAAAGCGCATGTTCCGGGAAACAGATGAGAATATTACGGATCAACAGTTTGTTAATTTGTCATACATGCAGGCACAATATGACTACTTGCAGGTGTGTGTGTTTTTGGGGGGGGATTGGGGGCTTTTGTGGGTGTGTATGGGGGGGAGAGGGGGGTGGGGATGGGGATGGAGGTGGTGCATGCTTGCCATGTATGGTTGGGTTTGACATCATTTGATTTGTTTTGTTGTACTACGGCACACCACACAAACAAACAACACACACACACGCGCCCCAACACACAAACAAAACACACACACATTCCCTTACCTTTACATGTTAGGGCAACTACCCAGTGGTTCGTGAAGATGCAGCACAAATGTGTGCCCTGCAAATGCAAGCAGAACATGGGTCAACCTTGGACGATGACCAGGTTGACTTGCAAATAGAGCGCTACCTCACAAAGCAAGTCATCATGACACGTCCCCGAGAGGATTGGGTGTTGGATGTGTTGCCGAGGTATAGGGTGTTGGCGACATATTCCAAGGAAGATGCGCGACTGCAGTTTTTGCGAATGCTGCGTAGTTTGCCGTATGGTGCGTGGGGGAAGGAAATACGAGGGGAGAATCACCTGGGGACACGTGTGTGTGTGTGTGTGGTTGTGTGTGTGTGTGTGGTTGTGTGTGTGTGTGTGGTTGTGGATGGTTGTGTGTGGATGGAAGAGACACAAGCATGACCCTATTTGACACATGCACACATGCTGTTGCAGAATATACAAAAACGATTATTCATCCCTATCACATACACCCATCACACACCCATCACACACATCCATCACACACACACATCCATCACACACGCACACATCCATCACACACATACACATCCATCACCCACACACACATCCATCACACACACACACATCCATCACACACACACCCATCCATCACACACACCCAAAAGCAACCCACCCACACCCAACATACACACCCATCATACACCCCATCCATCACACTCACCCACAACCCACCCCTACACACAGGCAATGCCCTGTTCTTCCATGTCAAGCGCATAGAAGACCCCATAGGGCTCCTCCCCTCAAAGCTCATCCTGGGCATCAACAAACGGGGGGTGCACTTTTTCCGACCTGTACCCAAAGAATACCTCCACAGTGCGGAACTCAGGGATATTATGCAGTTTGGGTCTTCAAGTCAAGCTGTGTTTTTCAAAATGCGTGTGGCGGGGGTGTTGCACATTTTCCAGTTTGAGACACGGCAGGGGGAGGAGATTTGCATGGCACTGCAGACACATATCAATGATATTATGATGAAACGATATACCAAGGTGTGTGTGGGCGGTAAACACTATATACACACCCGCAACACCAACCCCCACACCCACACAACACATCAACAACTCTCATACCCACCCAAACAACACATCAACAACCCCAACCCACCCACACAACACATCAACACATCTCAGGCAAAGGCTATGGGTGGCTCAGGCAAGGGAGGTGGTGCCACTGGTGCTAATGATGCCAACTTAGGTCAAGCTAACTTTGGACCCAAGTATGAAGCACATGTAGCAGACTTGCAAAAACAGCTTGATGAACACAAGCAACGGTATGTGTGTGGGGGTGGGGTGTTCATGGGTGGGGTGGGGTGGTATGTACATATGTAAAACCCCCACACACCCTGCCTCTCTCAGTGTGGAGGAGCTCACGGTCAAAGAACAGGATTTGGTCAACGAAAAAACAAAACTGGAAGCTGAAATTGAAGATGCAGGTGTGTGTGTGTGTGTGTGTGGTCAAAAGTGATGGTGGTGATAGTGTTCTTGTTGTGGTGATAGTGTTCTTGTTGTGGTGATAGTGTTCTTGTTGTGGTGATAGTGTTCTTGTTGTGGTGATAGTGTTCTTGTTGTGGTGATAGTGTTCTTGTTGTGGTGATAGTGTTGTTATGGTGATAAAAGGGTTGTTGTTTTGACAGCGACGATGTCATGTATATATTTCCCACACAATCTCTTTTCTCCTCACAAACTCTATTTTCTTCCCCCTCTCGTTTCCTGAACAAATCAAAAATCACCTCACATTCCCCCCTCTATTTCTTCCCCTCTGTTTTCACACGCGCATGCTCCCCTCTATTTTCACAGTGGAAAAGCTGCACCGTGAGGAGACACACAGGGCTCGTGAAGCAGAGCGTGCTGCACAACTCCTGGGTGATTTAGAGACAGCACAACGGGAGCTCACTGCTGCACAACAGGCATTGGAACGTGCCGAGCGAGAAAAACTGAGTGTATGTGTGTGTGTGTGGGGGGGTGATTGTGTGTGTGTGTGTGGGTTGTGTGTGAAAAACTGAGTGTATGTGTGTTTGTGGGAGGATGATTGTGTGTAGTGTATGTGGTGATGACTGTGTGAATGGTGGGGTGCATTTTGCACTTTACCATGATCATCATCTCCATGACCATTACCATCACTACCACCACCACAACACACCACTACACAACACCACAATTCCCCTCAGGCGGTCAATGAGGCAAAGGATGCGGCCAGTCATGAAGCATCAATGTCAGCAGAAGCAAAGATTACACAATTACAGGAACAGGTGGCAAGACTGCAAGTGGAAATCAACCACCTGCAAGAACGGTGTGTAGGTGGGGTGTGTGGGGAGTGTATTGTGGTGTGGGGTAATGTGTAAGCTGTTTTATGGTGTGGGGTGTGTTTTATGGTGTGGGGTGTGTACTACAATGTGGGGTGATGTGGGGTCAGTGTGTGTATATCATGCTCACTTCAATAATGCATAAACATTCTCTCTCCCTTTCTCTCTCTCTCTCTCACTCACACACACACACGTACATAAACACACACATCCTCAACACATTACAAACCACACAGGGTGCGTCAATTGGATGCAGCCAATGAGCAACTGACAGCTGAGCGTGACATGGCTGATAAGAAGGCCGCTCGTATTGAAAAGGCAAAGGAGTCAGAAGTTGTTGCATTGCAGGTGTGTGGTGTGGGGGGTGGGGTGGGGTGGGGTGTGTTGTGGGGATGTGGGGGTGTGAAGGCGTGGGGGGTTAGAATATGATGAGGGGGGATGAGGGGGGAGGGGGAGTCGGTGACGGGGGTTGGAATATATGGTGAGGGGGGGGTATGGTGGTGGATATGTGGTGTTGTGCTGTATGGAATGCATATGTATGGTATGCAATGTACAAAACACATGTGTGTATGCAATATACAACACACACACACACACACACAAACACACACAGGCTGAGTTGGCAGCATCAAAGGCGAGTATCAAAACAACACTCGGTGAAAAGGAGCACAAGATTAATGAGCTGGTAGAGGAACTGGGTACCACACAAGCCATGCTGAATGCCACACAAGAGGAGCTCAGCTTGGTGCGTGTGGGTGTTGTGTGTGGGTGGGTGTTGTGGTGTGTGTGAAAAGAGAGGGGAGGAGTGGTTGCTGATGTTGAAGTTTGTTGTGTTTATCCATACATCCCACTTACCCACCCCCTTACACACTTACCCAACCCCTTCCCCACCCACCCCACAACCCCCCCCCCCACCCCCCACACACAGCTCAAGACAGATGCTGGTGAATTGGACGAGCTGCGCGAACTCAAGGCTGACATACAACGTCGTGAGCGCACACAAGCAGATATGATTGCTGCACAAGCAAAGCAGCTGCGTGAGCTGGAAACATTGTACAAGGATGAGATGTTGCAGCGACGGCGATACCACAACATGCTGGAGGACATGAAGGTGTGTTTGTGTTGGGGGGAGGTGGGTGGAGAGAGGAGGGGGGGTGGAGAGAGGTATATGTACAGAAAAACACAAGAAAAAAAGAGAAAGAAACACACCACCATAAACACACACAGGGCAAAATTCGTGTCTACTGCCGCCTGCGCCCCATGCTCGATTTCGAAGCACAACGTGGCCAACAACCCGTCCTCGTGGTGCCCGACGAGCTCTCTGTGGAGCACATGTGGAAGGGTGCAAAGCGAGAATACGCCTTTGATGCCGTCTTCCCAGCAGAGGCGTCCCAAACCACTGTGTTTGAAGACACCCGACACCTTGTGCAGAGTGCGGTGGATGGCTACAATGTGTGCATATTTGCCTATGGTCAGACTGGCAGCGGAAAAACCTTTACCATTTATGGCAGTGAGGGGGATCCGGGATTGACGCCCCGGGGTGTGTCGGAATTATTTCACATAATCAATAGGGATAGCGGCAAGTTTAATTTTGCTGTGAGTTTATATATGCTCGAGTTGTATCAAGATGATCTGGCGGATCTGCTGTTGGATGTGCCTGTCAAGGGGGCTGCACAACGCATGGTATGGGGTGGTGGTGGTGGTGTGTGTGTGGTGCATTATTATGTGCCAGTTTTGCCATGCATTTGTTAGTGATTCTCATTATTGTCATTGTTATTATTATCATCATTAGTTTTGTTGTTGTTATTATTATTATTATTATTATTATGTGCCTCTGTATTCATGCTTGTTTGTACACCCATTCCTACACCCACTTTACCGTTCCCCATCCCCCCACCCCCCCCCACACATCTACCCACAGTTTAAGGCCCCCAAGTTGGAAATTAAGAGGGACCCCCGAGGCACCGTCACCGTCCCCGGCGTCACGGTCGTTGAAGTCACCAGTGCTTCCCAACTGATGACCAACATACAAGCCGGCTTACAACGCCGCCACACCAGCAGCACCAACATGAACCGCGAGTCCTCCCGATCGCACCTCATCATCACCGTGCAAATCGAAAGCACCAACCTGCAGACGCAATCCGTCACTCGGGGGAAGTTGAGCTTTGTCGACTTGGCTGGGTCAGAACGTGTGAAGAAATCCGGATCTGCTGGGGAACAGCTGAAAGAAGCCCAGGCAATCAACAAGAGCTTGTCTGCGTTGGGTGATGTCATCAGCGCATTGGCGTCTGAGCAGGCACACATTCCCTATCGCAACCACAAACTGACCATGCTCATGTCTGATAGCATTGGTGGGACGGCCAAGACGCTCATGTTTGTCAATGTGTCGCCAACAGATAGCAACCTGGATGAGACGCAAAATAGCTTGCAGTATGCACAGCGGGTGCGTACGATTAAGAATGACGTCACCAAGCATGAGTCGTCGAAAGAGGTGTGGGTTGTGGTGGTTGTGATGGCTGGTTGGTGTTGGGGAGGACAGACATTGCCTTGTACAGCAAGCATGCCTTGCCCTACATATTGCAGGCATCCATATACATGTTGAATTAGTACATATGCGTTGTTGTACACATGACAATGACATATTTGAGCAAACATGCGTTGTTATACACATGACACATACATGACACACACATCACACACACACACACACACACACACACACACACACACACTACACCCCCCATTCCATAGATGGCCAAGATGAAAAAGATGATTGACTATTGGAAGGCACAGGCGAGCATCCCAGAGGAGATGCGTGATTATGTAGACCTCACAGACATCACCGATGAACGACACCAGCGGCGTACCTCCTCAGTGAGTGGGTTTTTGGCTGTGACACAACCTAGTCCCCAAGTGAGCAATGATGGGGGGGCACCTGTGGACACTGTGGATGAATAGATTTGGGGTGCTGGGGTGAGAGGGGGGGTAGGGGATGTGGGGGTGATGTGGAGGGATGAGGAGGAGGACGAGTATGTGTACAGGGGGCTGTGTGTGGGAGACACACATGGAGGTGATTGTTCCCCAGCACAATGGGAGCAATATTTGTCCGTGTGCATGTCTATGTGCATGATTGTGATGGTTGGACAGCTGTGATGTACAATGATCACACCCCATTGTGGGGCTTGTGGGACCGGTGGGGTGGCAGATGCTTTTGGCGGAGCCCCCTGCCGTTTTTGTTTTCTTTTTTTCTGTTTGTGTGCACGAGCGAACGAGTTTCTGGCATGCTGTGGGAGTGTAGGCACCCCCATGAAAGCACAGCATGACAGTGCCCCACCAGCTTGTAACAAATGTAAAGCTCTTGGCTCTTACACTTTGAACGGTGATTTCATCAGGCACATCAAATCAAACACCCCAAATACACACGAAACACAACAAAACACAGCATCACACAACATCACACAACAGCATATTGAATGAAAAGAAGAAACAACACTCGTGCGCATGGTGTACGCACATGGCGTACGCATACATAGAAACAGACATACATGAAATTACATACCAGCGTGTATAAACCATCCCTCCTTTCAACACGCATACATGTCCCATGGAAATTATGCTTGGGAACCATTCAATACACACAGTGTGCATACAAACGAAAACACCCACGCGCTCAAAAAATACACGCGAATGCTCTTCTCACAATACATCCCCTCTCCGTTCCTCTCACTTGATTTCCACAACACCAGCCTGTTGTCTTCAAAAACACACCCCATCTCCTTCTCCACATCACTCCCATGCACTCCCCCCACCATTCCTCACATTCCTTGCACATTCACATTCCTCACGCTCCTCACACCCTCATCACCCAGCCGTCACTCGTGTGTTGTAGCTATGACACGACCCACATCGATGGTAGACAAAGTGAAAACGCGCCTCCCCCGAAACGCCACAATCATTACATAATATAGTCTGCATGCGGTTGGCATACTCGGGTGGTAGTGCGTCTTGCTCTGACGCAAGTAAACTATCCAGCATTCGCCAGTACACACGCATGTCACCCAATGAGCGACTACACACAGGGCATGTGTAGCTGTGTCGGGTGTAGGCCGCAAAGCACGAGCTGTGCATGAAATGACCACATGGCAGCTCCTGTGTGTGTTGGGGAGGGCGGGTTGAGACCGTTGTTGGGGTCATGGGTGTGGATTGTGCAAGCAAATACGATAGGAGTAGTATGCAAGCATGCACACCGCGTACACACACCTACACCTAAACAAACCCAAACCCACACACACACACACCAAAACAAACACACCTTGACTGTCAAATTGGAATCGAACAAGTAATCAGAACACACAGGACATGTACACTCCAATGACTTCTCCCGACACTTGTGCTTGCCAAACAACTCAAGCGACATGCACGAATTGCACGTCATGCAGTGAAAGAAATCAATCCCCAAACCCTTGCCCCTCCGGCACACATTACAAAAGGGACAATGGTAGATCGCACGACCGGGTTCGTCATCAAACAGGTGGCAAATGTCGCAGTAATACGCAGCCAGACGATGCCCACAGCCAGAGCAGTCCTGGGCGATGGGTTGGCGTGTGTTACAGTGCATACACACCATTTCCTTGACATCGTATCGGTCCAGGCGGTGGTCGGTGATGAGTTCATCATGACAGAGGCGGCATGTGACCTCTCGACCACAGCAGGGGGAGATGATGCGGGCCCCTCGTTGGTAATGCTTGCAGCCCTTGAGGCGTGCTGCGGGGTTGTGGTAGGTCACATGGGAGGTGGGTGGGTGGTGCTGGTGGTGTGAGGAGGTGGTGGCTGCTGCTGCTGGTTGTTGTTCAGCTATTGCTGCTGATGGTTGTACACTATCTGTTGCTACCGTACCACCCGTACCCCCACTTTCATTTCCACCTGTTACCCCACCCCCATTCCCACTGCTGATACCATACATGTCCATCATACGTCGCTGCTGTGACGCAATATACCTTGACGTCATTATATGCTGCACTATATACGACTTCCGCTGTGGCTCCAGGGTAGGATCGTTGCATACCCTTCGTATAGCACCTTGCAACTGCTGTTCATTCATGCGGAAAATGTCATTCCACCCCGGGACATAGGTGACGCTGTCTGACACAGCACCACTGCCCTCGGGGGCGGTTTGCTGGGCTCGTATGTAGCGTGAGAGGTCGCTGAGGACTAGGGGATCGAGGGTGGGGGGGTGGGGGAGGCTGCCGTTGGATTGTATGGCGTGGTGTGGTGGTGCCTGTGTGTTTGGGGGGATGATGGGGGAATGGGATGGGTGAGATGGGTGGGCAGGATATCATACCACAGAAAACATGCAATACATACATCAAGCAGAAATGCAGCAACAAACTACATGTAAAACAGCACCGCACAAACCACCCATACCGCTGCTCTCACAGGTCCCTCTTCACCATGCGGGGCCCCCTTATGTATACCCTGCTGCAGACCACTACTCCCATGACCACCACCACCACTCCCACCATCCCCCCCACTCCCCTTTGCCTCTAACGCATCCAGCCAATGACTGAACATTGTGTTTTTAGTGGCACTACGCAGTGATTTCATCATGGCTTCCTCCTCCTCTGCTGTGAATGACCCAGTGACCCATGGGAGCATGACCTGTGTGGGGTGATGGGAATGTATGGGTGTTTGGGGGTGTGTACAATTGCTGTGTATGTGTGTGGACGTACAAGTATATACGTAGGTGTTTGTTGTTTATAACCATACAACCGTGTCTTGAACACACATGGATCACCCCACATCGCAACACAACACCACCACACAACATCACCACAACACACACACCACACCACACCACAACAATATACCTGCAGCACTTCAGCACCAGTACGACCAATAATCTGCCCCACCAACCCCTGCTGCTCCTCCACAGTAAAATGCTCCACAAACACCGGCCACAACTCATTCTCCTCTGCACGCACATGCGTCTCCACACTCGCCCTGATTGACGCACACATACGTCGCAACTGCGACACACACGTGCGTTTTGCCTCGAGCTCGGTCTCCTGGCGCAGCTTGCGAAAGACCTGCTCTACTTGGGTGAAGTACTCTCCTTCTTGTTGGTGGTCGAGTGTGTACGCATGGCTGATGTTGTGTGTCGCTTCCTTTTTCTCCAGCGCGGGAAACACAATCTCGTCCTCTGCTTTGCTGTGTGCCTGGTAGATACCCCATAAAAACGTAAAACGCCCCTCCAGGTCTTGTACAGCGGCATCAAACGTCCATTCCGATGCACCCTGTACCCGGGAGTCGAGCTGTAAAGCGGCTGCTTCCACAGAGCGCATGTCCCTGCGAAGGGCCTTGTGGAATTGGAATATGTGGTCGATGGGCTGTGCGGCGGTGGTAGCGGTGGGGGGGGACGCCGGGGGGGGGCTGGGGACCAGCATGGCGGCTGGTGGGGAGGGGCCATCGGTGGTACTGCTGGTTGCTGGGTGGGCACTGTTGGTGTCCATGGGTGCAGGGGCTGTTGTGGAGGGGTTGTCTGTGGCAGCAAGGGGCCCCCCTTCATGGTGGTGGGAGGAGGTCACCCCAGTGGCTGCCCTGTTGGTCCACCTGCTGAGTAATTCTACCAGTGCTGCTTCTTCAAGAGGCGCTGCGAGGCGAAAGTTGTTCACCAGGGCGTTGACTTGCTCCGTGGTCAACGTACCTTTATGGGTGAAGGAGTGTATGATGAGCGCATATGATGATCGTCTTTGAATGTGTTATGCAGCATGTATGTGCATAGCCATTGCACATCACACACCACCTATGTATATCCACCTCCTCAACAACACACCACCTCCTCAACAACACACCACCTCCTCAACAACACACCTGCCATGGCGGGCACCACTCGTTCAATCAGCCGCAATGGCATAGCTCGCATGGCATGCCACACCAGCGCTCGCTGCTCCTGATGCTCCAACCTCGACTCCAGCAATGGAAACACCTGCGATTCCTCCTTGAGTAAGTGGTCTCCAATGGCATCACGCACAGTCAATGCAGATCGACACAGTCGCTGAGTCAGCGCAGCTGCTTCCCGCGCCCCCCTTCGGGTGCTGGCTTTCACATCACCTAACAATCTCCCCAAGTCTTCAAAGAGTGACGCCTCCTCTGCATGTTCCTCTTCACATTCGTCACACAAGCCAAACAAACGCGCCTCTGTGGTGGTGTCGCTGGTGGTGTCGCTGGTGGTACGGGAGAGCTGGCGGGCTGCGGGGAAGACCACCTCTTCTTCTGATGTGGAATGGCATGTGCAGATGGCACGCAGAAAACGATGTTTGTCAACCAGGGCGGAGAGCTGGGTGGAGGATACTGCGCCTGCACGGGTGAGCTGCTGGGCGTCGTGCACAAAGGCCTCGAGGGCGCTTCGAATGGCTTGATGGAGGTAGAGGATGTCGCGTAATGGCGGGATGGTGGTGGTTGGCAGTGGTGGGTTGTTTTGTTGCATGGTGGTGTGGGCACGCTTGGCTGGTTGCTGTGCTGCTGTGCTTGCCTTGCGCTTGGGTGATGTGCTGGTTGCTGGTTGATGATGATGATGATCATCATCATCGTCGGGCATGTCACATGCGAGCCATGCAACCAACAGCTGCAGCAATGCCTGGTCATGTGCCATGGCATGCTGTACCTGTGTGGTATGGAAATTGTTTTTCTCAGCAACACAACATTCCCACACAATCACACAACATTGCCACACAACCCCCATCACATACCTGTTGCAGCAGTATTTGCTGCTCCTCCACAGTCATGACTGTTTTCACCCATGACAAGACCACACCAACCATTGCCAGGGGTATGCAGCACAAGGACTGTGCGATCAGCTGTGCCTGCTCATCCACCGTAAAGTGATGCAACAGCAACGGCAGCAACTGCTCCTCCTCCTTGAGCAGGTGTTTGCGCAACGTGGTGTGCACCTCCTCCACCTTGCAGACAAACTCACGCACGCCAGCGGTGCGGGATTCGCCCGTGGCAACCAGCGCGTTGGTGATGAGTGTCACCAGCTCTTCAAACAGGCGCTCCTCATCCTCATGCTCCACGCGATAGGACAATGTCACATTACGCACTTTGCTGTCCAACGCGGGGTAGATCACCTGCGGGGTGTGGATGTTTGTAGAAAATGCAGTTGAGCGGTGATTTTACCGCCCAAAACAGGCATCCAACCACCACCAACACGCATGGGTGCACGTAATTCACGCACCTCGTCCTCAACAGAACTGTGGTATTTGTAAATGTTGGTCAGAAACTTGTAGCGCGTCTTCAGAAGCGTGAGGCTGTGTTCTAGCGTCATATTTGCATTGCCATCGAGAGCATGCACTTGTTGCCCCAAAAAGTCGAGCTCTGCTCGAATTGCATCATGCAGGTGTTTATAGATAAACTGTATAGGACTAAATGCTGTAGATGGCGATATTGGTGGTGTGCCATCTGCCATCTGTGCTGTGTTGTTTCTTGAAGGGCTAGCACTAGTGCTAGGCTGTTGTGTTGACAACATGGTGGATTGTGGATTGTTGTTGTAAGGGAAAACAGGATGCGAGAGGAAAACATGCATGTGCCAAAACATGTGCCAAAACTTGGCAACCCACACGCGCACTGCATACCTGCACGATCCTTGTCCTGCCGCAATTATCACTGCAGTTTTATTGCGTACACGTGCAAACCAACAAACATCGTTGCAAAAGGGTGTCCAACTCTGCATCATGCATCCTCCTTCATGCTCCCCACAAGTGCAGCAGCCTCGTTGCAACGCTGTACATTGCGTTGATGCACATTATCACCCACATACTCACGGATTATATCACCATCACAATCACACATCAATACCCATACCTCGTCGTGCAGCCATCATTGCCTCCCTTGCCACTGCAGCATCCACACTCGTGCCTCCCCCGCCTGCCCATGCGAGTAAGCTTGGTGCAGGTGTGGACAAGGCATGGGAAGCCATGGGTGGGGGTCCAGCGGATTTGGTGTTTCCAGACGTATTTGCAGACCCCGGCGTGTGGGATGTGGAGAGCACGTTGGTGTCCGTGGAGACTCCCCTTGGGTTGGAGTTCGTACCAGACAGCCGGGTATGGGTGGTGTATATATTGGGTGGTGGTGTACCTGGGTGCTGTACATATTGGGTGGTGTACATATTGGGTGCATGCAATTGGGTGCACACACAGAATGTCGCACCACATGGAAACACGCATGCACCTACCCCAACACACCCAACACAACACAAAACACCCCCACCCCTATTTCCCCACCCTGTTTATTTCCCCACCCTGTTCTTCTGTCAGGTGGTGACACGTGCAGTCCAGCAAGACCTCAACAAGCCAATCCGGTATCGAATGCGCTTTATCCGAAACCAGGATTCCTACATCGTCCCGGATAGGCGGTACAATACAGCATCGCTGATGTCGTACTACATGGGGGGGTCTGTGGAGCGGTATAGCAACACCATTGAATGGATGGTAGAGGATCCAAATGTGCTACAGCTTGAATTGCCAGGTGTGTGTGGGATACAGTGTTGTGTGTGTGCATAAGGTGTTTTGTGTGTGTCTATAAGGTGTTGTGTGTGTGTATAAGGTGTTGTGTGTGTGTATAAGGTGTTGTGTGTGTATATAAGGTGTTGTGTGTGTGTATAAGGTGTTGTGTGTGTGTACAGTGTTGTGCGTGTGTTGATGGGGTTGTACATGGTGCACTGTGCTGAAATAAACGCAGGTACAGGGACACAACCCTCCTCACTTTTCATCTTCTTATGTACCCACATACACATTCCGCACAATTGTAACCCTTTCCCCACCCACCCACAGATGGCACCAGCATACGCACTCGTATCACCCGTCGATCAGAAGAACAAATGCCCGAACGCAGACGACTGGAAACAAGTGAATTCTATGAACAGATATTCCAATCACCTAGTCGACCACAACCCAAAATAAAGGCCTCTCAGTGCTTCACGAAGTATTTGTATAGGGACTTGGCATCATCCAGTGAGGGGCCCGTGATTGTGGCAACGCAGGTGGTGTCGGATTACTTGACAGCGTATGATGATGCTGGGTTGTTGGTGGCTGCGAGGGGGAAGCCGGTGGTGGTGTATACGTACAAGATGGCGTTTTTTCCGAGTGGGGGGTGAGGAGGAGGAGGGTGGTGGGTGTGGAGGTTGTATCGCATGTGATGCTGCGCAGTTTCTGTCCCAACACCATCATGTATAGTGCATTTCATTACGAGTGTGTGTGTTTGATGCATCATTGCTCTCAATATAAAAATCTTGTACATAAAAATCAATACGTCTAATGCAATATATTATCTAGTTGGGTAACCAGGAAAAAACAAACATCATGGTGCCTCCACCTCCACCGCCCCCCCTTCCTTCATCAAAGCCTCCTCCGTCCACGTGACTGTAGGCAAAAAATACGTCCCAAAATGCCAATACCTATTCGCCACCCCCTCCCACTCCTCATCCGCCGCATCAACAGCCACCGGCGCAAACACACACCGTAGGCCCCGTTGCGCAAGCACCGCTTCGTTCACTCGGCCATACACCAGGTGAAAAAATATATTGTCTGGAGCCAGTCCGTTGAAGTAGCTGTAAACACTGTTTGGGGAGTGGCGAAGTAGGCGGGGTAGGTGTTGTTGAAAGGCGTCCATGTGCTGCCAATACTCAGAATAGGTGTCCCAGAAGATGCCATCAAAGGGCCCCAGGTCACCTATGACATCCTGCCACCGTCCAAAGACTATTCGCACGCCGGGTTTGCGGTCCCAACCAAGTTCGAGCATGCGGGCGTGGATGTCTGGGTGTGCTTCGATGATGGTGTGGGAGCGGGGGTTGTGTTTTTGTATTTCGTCATCGATGATGCCTGTGTGGTGTTGGGAGGGTATTGTGGGATGGGTGGGATGCGGATTGTGGGATGGGAGAAGCACCGTGTGGATACACATACACAACGTATGATGTGGAAGCACATACAAGGTATGATGTGGACGCAAAAAACAAGGTATGGAGGAGGATCTTGCATGGTGTGTACAAACAGACCAGTACATGGCACACTGTGCATGGTGGGTATACAGGCAGGCACACAGCATCAGAGCGCATTCACAACGCATACCAAGGCCAAAGCCCACATTCAGCACATCTCCACCAGATTTGCACACAAGCTCTGCATGTCTGACCATCAGTGGACGCTCCCACCCCATCATGACAGCCTCACCCTGGGAGTGTGTTGACCATGATGTGATGGTGGGAGTGTACAGAGGCTCTACAGTGGTCATGCAAGCAAAGAGAAAAATAAACCACACACACAAAGGAGACAGCATACAATACCTGCTCATCAAGGATGGCACCATCACGAAATGTGAGGCGCTGCTCCAAATACGGTTTTGTGGGCTCCCCATCAGCAGGGGTGCTAGTGCTGGCGGGTGCATTTCCGGGTGTGTTTCGAGACGCTGCGTTCAACAGCAATTCACTTTGTACTGCAAAATCCAGGAGCTGCTCCACGACATGCTTGTGTCCACTACCACTGGCATATTCACCTGGGGTGGGGTGTACATGGGTGACTACGTTAAACACACCAGTGTGTGATCAGCCGCATGTTCATACCGGCAGTGTATCCCTCGTTGTCCTGTGCCATCCATGGCGCTCCTGCTTGCAATAGGAGTGATACTAGATCTGCATTGCCGTGTTCTGCAGCAGCCATGAGGCATGTCATGCCCTCTTCATCCACTGCGAGTGAGGCATCTGCTCCATCATCAAGCAGCTCTTTGCACCGTTTCGTATCGTTGTCCTTGGCTGCTTGTAGTAACGATATGGTTTTGCTTTCGTCGTCCATTGAGGTGCTATGGGCATGTATGAGCACAGTCAAACCTGGTGTGCTACTGCTTGTATATATTATAATGACCTTGTTTAATTACGCACTTAAACATTGCTGTTTTTGCATGTACTACTGTTGCAGGTGTTTTCCACATTGCTGGCAAGTCGGACTGACAATTTTACACAGGATCTGCCCAGTTCATCAACTAGACATCAGCAAACCATTGCTTTGAGCTGCTTGACAGGGTATTGCACGGCATCAGCACCATGGGTATCCTGGAAAAGTATGTTGAGATGTTGGACTGTGTTGCCTCACAACAGCATCTTGCTGCATCTGCATGCATCTTCACCCACGCATCCTCAACTCTACTCTCTGCTTCACAGAATCAAGGAGATTGAGGCTGAAATGGCCAAAACTCAGCGCAACAAGGTGTGTGTTTTTACACGCTTCATACGTATACATCCCATTCCACCCCCTTTTTTTTCCCACACCCCCATGTACATGTACATCGTACACCCAAATCGTACACACATGTGTCATCCTCACAGGCCACTGAGTACCACTTGGGTCAGCTGAAGGCACGCCTAGCAAAGCTACGCACAGAGCTGCAAACCGGCACCAAATCGGTAAGTGTACCACATGTGATAATTCTCTGTGATAATTCTTGCTGCACATGTGCACCATGCGTGCTGCACATGTGCACACCCACCCACACACGTGTACATCCCCACCCACCCCCATGTACATACCCAACCACCCCCGACACGCAGGGTGGTGGTGGTGGTGATGGTTTTGAGGTGCAAAAATATGGTGATGGACGTGTCGCACTCATTGGTATGAGTTTGGTTGTGTATTGGTGCACAATTGCACTACTATGTACCACGTTGCATGCACGCATGTGTGTGTTTCACGTATCCTGTACCATTGCTCGTATCGTGCATGGTTGCGCAACCCGTGTGCTCTGCACCAAAATACACACAAAACACACACACTACAAAAAACGAAAATAAAACACCCACAAACACGCACACAAACAAACACCAAGAGCAAAAACAATTAAACAAACAAACAAACACAGGGTTCCCCTCTGTGGGCAAGTCAACCCTCCTCACACACCTCACCGGCACGCAGAGTGAAGCCGCTGCATATGAATTCACCACACTCACCTGTATCCCTGGTATTATACATTACAATGATGCCAAGATTCAGTTGCTGGATTTGCCTGGTATCATTGAGGGGGCTGCAGAGGGCAAAGGTATGCACAGGATGTATTATGTTGCTGTATGGTGTTATGATGTATTATGTTGCTGTATGGTGGTGCTTGGTTACACTGCATGGTGGTATGGTACGCATGACCCACAGCTCTCTGTGTGCTCTCTATATACCTCACACACACAAACAAACAAACACACACACACACACACACACACACACCATACACACACACACACCGTACACATAGGTCGTGGTAGGCAGGTTATTGCAGTGTGTAAGTCAGCTGATCTGCTGCTCATGGTACTTGATGCTTCCAAACCCCACTACCACAAGGTTTGTTGATTTGAGTACCCCCTCCCCTGTACACCAATAATAGGAAATCCCCCTCATATCCCCCTCATATTATATCATATCATATCCCTCATCCCCCTCATAGGAAACCCCCCTCATCCCCCTCATAGGAAACCCCCCTCATCCCCCTCATCATCCCCCTCATAGGAAATCCTGACACGTGAGCTAGAGAGTGTGGGCATTCGACTCAACCGAAAACCACCCAGCATTTCATTCAAGAAGAAAAAAACAGGCGGTGTGCAGGTAAACAGCACCGTGCCACTGACCAAACTGGACGACAAATTGATTCAGCGTATATGTCAGGTAGAGTTTGTGTGTGTATTGTTTGTTTGTGATGAGTCTGTGTGGTTTGTCTGTGGTTGTAGGTTGTGTGGGGTGCCATAGCGTATGGTGTATGGTATGACTGCAGTAAATATGGTATATATATGGTATGACATGCTGTATATTGTTGTATAGCACACATGCTGTTGCACCATAGGAAGTGGTTGCCTTACTTTGTATACACAGGAATATAACATCCACAACTCCTATACACAGGAATACAAGATCCACAATGCTGATGTGCTGTTTAGGGAAGACTGCAGCGTAGATGACCTCATTGATGTGATTGAGGTGCGTGATGTTGTTCAAGTGAAGTCAAAGTGATACAAAAAGGGGTTGCACAGAAGCACATTGTACTTCGTATAAAGTGCTTGGTATCAAGCAGCAATGTAAGCAGGAATGTGATGTTGCACATACCATAATGTATTATATCACAGGGCAATCGAAAGTACGTCAAGTGCTTGTATGTATACAACAAGATTGATGTGTGCAGCATTGAGGAGGTGGATGAAATCGCTCGTCGACCACATTCCATACCCATTTCATGCTATCAAAAACTCAACCTTGATGGGTTATTGAGGCAGATCTGGGCCATGATGGCGCTTGTGCGTGTGTACACAAAAAAGGTGCGGCTCGTGGTGGTGTGTGGCAAACCTGTTGATGTGGTTGACCTGTTGACCTGTTTATTCCACCTGTTGACCTGTTTATTCCACCTGTTGACCTGTTTATTCCACCTGTTGATCCGTTGACCTGTTGACCTTCTCTCTGTTTCTTCTTCTTTCTTTCTCCTTAGAAATCCCTGCTCTCAAAACTCACAGGTTGGTGGCAAGCCAGATTTTGCAGAGCCAGTGGTGTTGTCACAAGATAGAGGGGGCACTACCCTGGAGCACTTTTGCCAGCAGATTCACAACAGCTTGGTATGTGGTGTTGCTGACTATCTTTTGTTGCTGACTATCTCATGAAAGTGTTGTCAACGGTTGGCGGTGTTGCCACTGACTTGTTGTTGCCAACCATCTGGTGTTGTCAATACTACAATAACAATAGCAACACTTTCCTGTTATTATTATTATTTATATTGTTGTTTTATTATTTGATTATTTGATTATGATTATGATGATCACGATGATGATGATGATGATGATCACGATGATGATGGTGATGATGATGATGACATGCTGCATTTGTTGGATGTGTTGGATGCTGCATGTGTGTGTCCATACAATCTTCAGGTGAAGGACTTCAGCTATGCATTGGTGTGGGGCATGTCATCCAAACACTGGCCACAACGGTATGCCTGATGTATAACAACGTGCCTGATGTATAACAATGTGCTTGACTGACAGCCATGTGTAGAGTGTACATGATGGGTGTGTATTTATCAATTCAGGATGTGTGTGTATTAATTCACGATGTGTGTGTACCATTACACCATGTGTGTGTATCAATACCCCCTTTACTGCATGATCATCACACCCCTTTCTCATCAAAACCCCCTTTCTCATCGATACCCTCTTGATGATCAATACCCCTTTCCCGCATGATCATCAGGTGTGGATTGGCGCATGAGCTGGAAGACGAAGATGTGGTGCAGATAGTCAAGAAGAAGGTTATAAGCTCAGAGGATGGGCGTGGGCGATTCAAGACCAAGTCAGATGCCCCCCTGCGCATTGCAGACCGGGAGAAAAAACCTGCACTCAAGACATAGAGACACGCAAGACATAGAGACACACAAGACATAGAGACACACAAGACATAGGGAGAGGAAACCTGCTCTAAAAGATGTAGAAAAATTATGTCCATCTATGTCTACCTATGTCGTCTACGTATCATAGTGATTACAATGTTGATGTTGGTATACAATGTTGATGTTTGTGTATACAGTAGCAGGCAATTGAAACTGCTGGTACATGAATTCATGCATTCATTTATGCACTTGATGTGTAAAAAACACTCGGTGTGTAAAACACTCGGTGGATGGGTTTGCATGTGGCCAAAAACACTCAGGGTGACCAGAAACACACTTAGGAGGGAGCATCCCTCACAAAGCCTGTCAGTTGCAATGGCAACCGTGGATGAACAAGGCTTTTCAGAGACGTGCCGTTGTCCAGCACACTGGTGTTGGCCATCCAGTGTGGAAGCATGCCAGGGCGCATGTGCTGGTGCAGCCGGCGCAGGCGAAGCAGTCTTTGAAGCCAACACACTTTGCGCAACAAGCCTGTGCAGATATGGGATGCATGAGCATGTGAATGCATGAGAATAGCAATGAGAATGTGAAATGAATGAGCATGTATTGCACGCGCACACACACACACACACACACACACACACACACACACACACACACACACACACACATACTCACACATACTCACACAAACCCACATACCCACTTTTGACCATGAGTCAGTGTACCCATCCCCCTGCTGTTCCTTCTTCAAGTGCACCTCTGCAACATGCAGCACAGACACAGCCCCCGTTGCCCGATCAAGCTCCCACTCAAGCAGCAACACACGCTGGGGTAGGGGTGCCTTTCTAACAGGTTTGGGTGGGGGTGTCGTACTAGGGGGTGGGGGTGTCTTTCTTTGTGGCCGATCTGCATGAAGATCATGTGCTTGGATGTCGTGTTCTTGGACATCATCTGCTTGCACACGTGCCAGCACGAGGAGTTGTAATGGGTGAAGGGCGGGACATGGTGTGATGCAATGGGGTGTGGGTGTGTCTTTCGATGGTGGTGTGGATGGTATATACTGTGGCAATCCTGTCATGCGACATGGTCCCCGTGGCGTGATTTGTTGTTTCGGATGAGGAGGATACACAATGGGGGATGCATGCTGGGGACAAGACACTGTCTGCTTTGTGGTTGTCTGCTTTGTGGTCGTCTGCTTTGTGGTGTCATGCGTGGTCCTATTGTGGTGTGATTCAAACCCACTCTGTTGACTGTTGACCCACTCTGTTGTGGACAAGGGAACAGCAAGCAGCACGTCCAATGCAAGTTCTTGCAATTCCAGTGGTTCTCCTAAGCTTTGACCGAGGTGATGCATGGTCAATGGCTCTGGATCAAGCGCCCAGGGATGCAAGACCATGTCCAGTACAAGGCATGCTGCTTTTGAACCTCCCCATAGAGTATTGTTTGCTTTGGAATGCAACAATGGAGTAGCACCAATATCCATGTGTGCTGGAGTAACATGTGCTATAGAGGTCCCTGTCATGTCTCCCATGGAGGTCCCTGTCATGTCTCCTATGGAGGTCCCTGTTATGTCTTGCGAAAATACCACAGGCGATAGCACAGGAACACTCGACTGCACTACTGTCAGCCCCTCCAACCCACCACACTCTTGCTGGAAAACACCCTTGTCATGTGCACCCTTGTCACCGTCAGACATATTATTATGCATTTCCCCCCTAGTATGCATTTCCTCCCTACTGGTATGTATTTCCCTGCCTGTCACACCCAGCGCCGTCACACTCGGTCGCACACACCAGGTAAGCAGTCGCACACACCCTTGGTGTACCAGCAACATGCCTGATGGTGGCCCCACCAGTGGGGGTGCAATCCTGCCTGAGGCAACACTGCACAGCAGCCCAGCATGTTCGGGGGTCTGACTGGGGAACAGGTGCTGCACTTGGACATGGTGTATTGGGGGTGCATTGCTTGGTGTTGAGAGATGGTGTTGGGGGAGAGGGACCAGGGTGATGTGTTGTTGGTGGAAACAGCGACTGACGTCTGCTGGGTTGGGGATATGGGGCATGGGCACACGGCCAACAACCACTGGGGTGGGTGTGTGTGGGTGTGTGTGGGTGTGTGCATTGTCCACCACATTGCAACCATCATGTAACCCATCATGTGCACAACGCACACAACACACATACAACATGACCACTGTTGTTCTGTCAACACAATTGCACCACACAGGTACAATATTCAAGCATCATCATCAAGCGTCATACCGAGGCATCCTCCGTGTTCTGCAATTGCAATACCAACCTCCATCAACAGCTCCTCCCATGCTTCTGGCAGTGACACACATGCTTCACCCAGCACACTACTAGCTGTGGCAAACAGTGGGGTTTGCAAGACCAGTCGACATGGCATGGGTGGGGCAAAGCGCCATAACTGAAGATACAAACCAGGTGTGGGAGGGTCGTTGGTGTTGGTTTCATGTGTTGGTACGGTGAGGCAGTGGGCAGCGTAGCTGATGAGGTAGCGTGCGTCTTGGGTGAAGCCCAGCATGATACACTCTGTGCGGATTGGGTGGTGGCATGTAGGAGGGGGTGTTGGCGATGGTTGTATTCAGGGAGCACACACGTACGCATCAATTGGCAGTGCTCATCTAGGATGTCTTCTATGCTGTAGCTCACATTTTTGCCCAACGCCTGTGGGGAATGGACCCGCATGATAACAAGATGGGGGGCAATTGCTATTGTTCGCGTTGTGTTACCTTTTGCAGATACTGTAGCACTTTTGATTGGACGCGCTGCTGACTAGTTTGTATCGATTCAAGATAGTGCAACAGGTTTGGTGATGATGATGCCATCTTGGTGATCAAAGCATATGTTGGTGATGTGGTGTTGATGATGTTTTTGCTGTGTGATGTTATGCTGTGTGTCTTGTGTGTTCCAATGTGACAAGTTGTCCAACAACCTCTGCAGACACAGCTGTGGCAATAACACACTACATGCAAATGTACATTGCAAGTAGTAACATGTTGTGCACAACAAACCATTAAATCACTAAAATATACAGCACAAAGCACAGCATACACAGTAACACTACCTTGCTGGAGCCACACAACAGATGCAACAAATCTACTAACCACGCCCTCAACATCGCCAAAAACCTCCACAAACGCGGCCTTTGTCACGTGCACATTATACAACAACGTATACACAGCAAACCAGCGATCCTTGGCGTCCTTGTCACGTGTCAACCACCCACACAATGTTTTTCGTGTTGCAGCTGACCGAAGAGCTGCAGCTGCAGCCACGATACTTTGGCAGAAACATCAAAGACACATTGCAACTTCGATTAGAGCAAAAGGTGGGAGAGCAATTGCAAGGGGTGATGCACAACACTCGAGCAGGTGCTTGATCAACCGTCACCCCCATTCTCACACAGGTGGAGGGCACCTGCAGTGGCAAGTACGGCTTTGTAATCTGCGTGCTCAGCCTTGACGACATTGGCAAGGGCAAGATCCAGCCGGGAACAGGCAATGCAGTATTCACAGTCAGCTACACATGCCTTGTGTTTCGGCCATTCAAGGGGGAGGTGTTGGATGCCCTTGTTCGCAACGTCAACAAGGTAATATGGTACATCATGCTGTTGCACACAGAATAGGTCCTGCCACAGAATAGGTCCTGCAAGTACCCTGTACCCCAATCACAACCACAGATGGGATTCTTTGCAGATGCAGGTCCATTGCAGATATTTGTCTCCAACCACTTGATACCAGACGATTTTGAGTTTGTAGGGGATGATGAGCCATGTTATGTGTCTGATGACGGTACCCTCAAGATACAAGAGGGGGCACATGTGAGGGTCAAAATTGTCGGCTCACGTGTTGACCAACAAGACATTGTACGTGGTGTTCTTTTTGTGTGGGGCACACAGTGTAAACCCATACTCCTTGCTATACATGCACTATCCATGCACTGTAGGTGCACTATCCGTGCACTATACATGCATTCCCTCAACCACATCTCACGCCCCTGCCTCCCTCCCCTCTCATTTCCCCAGTTTTGTGTGGGCACCATCAAGGAGGACTTTTTGGGGGTGATTGCTGGAACAGCACTGGCAGGAGCCCCCTGGGTGGGGGACACAGAAGCAAATGATGCTGGGCTTTAGCGAATGATGCTGTGTGGAAGAGAAACTCTTGAGCGATGTTTGACTGACGTTTGACTTTCTAGTGCCCACATGGTTCTGGTTGTTTGTCGACCACCATGTGTATGTGTTTACTGATGATGATTGTTATTTATGATGATAATTGTCGAATTATTTGCAGTGACCTAGTTACAATGCAACAAATACAATGCAATACTGTGTTGCAATGGAAACAAAAAAAGGCAGAAATTTTACAATAAATATGCTTCCACTTGCCGTCGCAACACATCAGGGTCCCGCAACACCAGCGGAACACCATCACCCTCATCCCCACCAACACCATCATGCTCCCCATCATCATGTATTGCATAACTGCTATACATTGTATCACTGCTCCAGATAGCATTCTTTTCAAGCACGAGCTGCCGTAGCTTCTGCTGAAGGTGCCCCAATTGCCCATCATCCCCACCAGCATGCTCTGCAAACAAACCCAAGACACAACACCGACATACAGACGGCCCATGTGGTACGTGTGGTGGGCTTGTAGAGTGTGGTGGGTGGGGTGGGTGTGTTGGATTCGCATCCCCATGCAGCGCCATGTGTGTAGGGTTTGCATCTGTGTTGACTGCACTGTTATGGTCAACGGGGTTTGCATATGTGTTGACTGCACCATTGTGGTCAATAGGGTTTGCATCTGTGTTGACTGCACCATTATGGTCAACATGGCCAATCTCTGTGAAATGTAACGGTGCATGACATATTGCACACAAATGTGTGGTAGCAGTGGTTGTAGCTGGAGAAACAGTGGTGGTGGTGGTGGTAGTGGTGGAATTGGCGGCTGCTGTTTTAGCTGGTACATCACTCCATGCAAACCCCTGTTGTTTTAGTGGGGATATTGTTTTCGGGGTGTTGTTTTGGTGTTGTTTTCGTGTTTTTGGTGGGGGTGTTGGTTGGCCCAAACACCAACAAACAGTGCCCACCAATCACACTACAAACCCACCAATACCATCCACCACCACCCACCACACCACTACACCACTCCACATACCTGCAACTTGCCAGCAGTCTTAGTAATTGTATGTGTTGCAGATGGCATGGCTTGCTGGAGCCCCACCACAAACCCCTCAGCCAGTTGATTGATTGACCTTCGTGCATGTGTGGGCATGTGTGGGGGGCCATGTGTGGGCAAGTGTAGGTGTCGCGCCAGGAGGGCAGCTTCCTTGGAAGTGACGCATTGCATGGGGTGCATGACTGTGATATTAGGGAGCCTGTAAAGGGGGAGGGGATGGGTGTGTGGTGATGGTGGTATGTATCCATGTAGAGGCATATATATAGGGGCATATACACATGTGCACATATGTAGGGAAATGTGGGTGGGTTGTACATGTGGGCAATTCCGTGTCGACACAGTGCACAGGTGCAATTGCACTGTGTATGTGTCCTTGCAGTATGAAAATCATTGTAGCATGTACATCATGGTAGTATACATATCATTGTAGCATGTACATCATGGTAGTATACATATCATGGTAGTATACATATCATGGTAGTACATACCCCATACACAACATACAATATATACCCACATACCGTGCATCATATCCTGTCACCAAGGTGGGCAGCACATACCCCTGCCCCTTGCATGCAGCCGCCACTACACGCACTGCGGCAGTTGTTTGTGTATCGCCCATGATGAGCTTTGCATACCCATAGGCCTGGGCAGTTTTGAGCAGCAGCTTGTGGTGGAGGGCGTGTACAAGGTCTTCACGGCCGGTGACGTCGGTGATGGATTGCAATAGTGCATGGAGTTGTGCCCTGTGTATGGTGCCTGGTTGTGTAGTTGTGCCTTGTGCATCGGTGGTGGTGGTGGTGGTTGGTTGGGCATCATGCTGTTGCATGGATGATGGTCGACTGGAATGTTGCTGTTGCTCGTTTGTCTGTTGACCATCATGTTGTTCCTTTGTGTGTTGACCATCATGCAAGCCCGCATTATGCGCTACATCAGCATTGACCATGTCTGCAAAGAGAGCATGTAATGGTAGTATATACAGGGGTATATGGGGTGCATGTGTTGTCATCCATGCTCGTATGCTGTTGCTGGTTGTCGCGGTGTGTGCTGCTGGTTGTGAGGTGTCTTCAATGTGCACGACACCAAGGACAAAGGGAAACTGTGTACAGGGAAAGTGTGTGAAAGGAACGTGTGAAAGGGAAAGTGTGTGAACAACGGGTGAAAAACGGTGAAGAGAACCCGAGTACAAAGAGTAATTTGTGTGAACAAGGGAACATTGGTTTATGCATTGCATGTCTCCAATATCCAGCATGATGATTACAACAAGCACCGATCATCAACAACACCCATCATCAACAACCATGAAAAACAACAACACCCAAAAACAACACACACAACACCCAAAAACAAAACCCAAAAACAATACCTTGTGTTTCCCTGGTCGGTTGTCATCAGGTGCATGCAATGAGAGCAGTGAATGAAGGGCTACCCATGAGCTTGGGCCTCCAGAAAGTGCCACAAGTACACGATCATTCCACTGCAGTGCACCTCGCATTCGCAGTGCCCCCTTTACCTGATGATGTGGATGTGGGTGTTGATGATGATGACAGTGGAGCGCGCAGTGATGCACGATCAACAGTTGGGAACAACACTTGCCGCTGAACAATGCAATACATACGCACTTTGAGTGTTATTGATGAAGCAGCGCATTCCCAGCATAGCCCTTGCTTTATGTGTACTTGCACCTGTTGTCGATGTGTTTGTGATGACACAACTTTGACCAGCAATGTTGGCCTGTATTGATTCGACCTTCATATAAAGTAACGTGGACCAACGTACTTTTGCTGGAAGACCACATCTGTAGCATACACGGGGGTTGGAAACGTCGAGGCGAGCAATCGGCTGCTCGTTTTTACAATCACCCTGCCCACCACAGCCGCCTGAAGATGAACCACAACCTTCCATTATGTATACAAGTCGTATTTACAGCAATTGAGGTTGTGTTTATGTTGTGAAGAACATGGATTCATCTGGTATTTAACAAAAACACCCAAAAACAGGGTGGGCACTTCACATCACCAGGCGTGGGTCATTTGCCAACCGAGTCTCAAGCATAGCCATCTTGCGACGTGATTCTTGCTCATGGTGCTGCATTAATTTTGAAAGCGCCTGTGTTGTTGTAAAGCAAATACAATGTTTGCACGTTGTAAAAACACAGAAACACCCTCCCGCCTCCACAGAAACACCACCCCAACACACAGAAACACCCTCCCCCCTCGCTTTTCACACACCTTGAGGCGGCGTCTCCCTGCTTCCATCTCTTGCTGTGTACGCTCTGCTGTGCCTGCATTGCCCACCAACGCCAACAATGCCTGTTGCATGATAATGTGGTATGATAATGTGAAAGAAAGTAAATAATGTGTGGCATGGAACTGTGTGTGTATGGTACTGTGTGTGTATGCTGCTGTGGGGTGGGTTCATATTGTTCACATGCTCTGGGATTCATTCACTCTATTCCTGTGGACAGTCACACTCCATTTCTATGGGATTCATGCTATTCTGCCTGTGGGCTTTCCTCTATTCCTATGATCTATTCCCTATTCCTCCACCAACAACATGCATACCCCCTGTGCGCACCTTGTGCTGTGCTTCATGTTGCGCTGTAAGTGTCTGAGCCCGCTGTGCATTACGTGCCTGTTTGTTGTTGGGTGACATTGTGTGGGGCATGGTGTGACAATGTCATTGTGTGGGGACATGCACAATATATGTGATGATACATATGTGATGATACAAGGTATGGAGTTGAACATGCAATAATACACCCACAGTGCTTGTCAACATACACACAACATACAACACAAGCAGCACAATGTTGGCGTGGCTCAAACACATATGCTCCCCACACAAATACTCCACAAAAACACCCCACCCACCCTCAACCACCCCACCCACCCTCACCTGTGCATCTGCCAGGCACTTGTGTCGCACATCGGCAATTTCCTCTGTGGTCAATGGTCGCTCTGTTGTTGACCCAGTGGCTAGGAGCACATCATGAGGGAGATAGGGGGTGAGGTAATCGCCCCGGGCACCTGGGGGGGGGAGGGCACATGGGCATAGGTGTGTGGGGATATACAGAGTGTACGGAGTGGGGTTGAGGATACACAGTGTGTATGGGTGTACTGAGATTGAGCATAATATATATAACAACATAATAACAACTTGAACAGGAACACACAGGTACCATCAAACACAACACCGCATCCTACATGCACACTGGACAATTCTCCACATACACACTGGACAATTTCCCACACATACCACCATTCTCCTCCCCCTCGCCCCGCTCCAGCACCCCCGCCAGCACATCCTGCATATCACGCCATGCATTATAATACGGTGTTAACAAACGAATGCCCTGTTCCTGTCGCTGGCGTTCCTCCAACACCTCTTCCTGGTCAAAGAGTGCGTCATAGACAGCCATGACTGCTGTACGCTCCCATTGCTGAGAGTGTGAGGGGGGGGGAGGGAGGGGGGTGTAGTGAAGGGGGGGGAGGGAGGGGGGGTTGTCATAGTCCACACCTGCAGCAGCGTGGTACGTGCTTGATGAGGGGCACTCGTAGGTGAAGGGCCACGTACGGCAGCCCCTGTTGCCCGGTCAAACATGGTCACCGTTTTTGAGGGACATGAGTCTTCTGCATCAGACTGGTGCCTGTGTGAGGTAGTGGTGGTGGTGTAAGAATGGTCAAATCATGTTGATTGTATGCACCACAATCATGTTGACTTTATACAGACCACAATCCTAATCATCTTGCTGATGGTAGGCATAGGGCAATGCACATGATGGACATCAACACACACACATCAACACACACACACACACATACATACATACCGAACAACAAGTGTGATTGAGGAGTCAAGCATATCAAACACCACTTCCACCTCACCAACACGCTGCAACCCCAGCTTCACCTCACCCACATCCTGCATACATGCATGCTGTAGTTGTGTTGGTGCATGTGCATACCGCAGCACAACGTGGGTGAGGGGCGTGGTTTTCACTTGCAGAGTGCCCCGACGTTTGACTGACACACTGTGGTGGGTAGTGTGATGTCAGTGCAGCACATATAAATATCATTCAGTGTGCTTTCAGTGTCACACACAGCAGCACCTCCATGCGCAATTTATGCTGTCAGTGCAGCACACACATCGGTACCTATATACACAGGTCACAACACAGGTCACAGCACAAATCACAACAACCACAGCATACCTTGATTGCAAGCCACCTCCCCCTGTACCACCATGATCAGCAGCAGCAAATGTTGCCTTGCGATACATCAGACCATCATGTCGACCAAGAAACCACTCTTCCAACATGCTTTGACCATTGCGTTGATCATGGCGTTGACCATGACGTTGACCATGACGTACATGTCGAAGTCGAGCAAGCCCATCAGCACGCCTGTGATGTGTGGGGCAGCCACATACCAGTGAGATGCTAGGACTTGTGTGTGTGTTTTTCGGTTGCTCACACATAGTTCCTCATCCACCCGTGATTTCCCCCTCCCACACTCACCGGGTAGCATCTGTATGCATGTCACGTTTCACAGGCGTCACCAGCAGTCTCTGCAGTGCATGCACCGCCCCCAGTGTAAAACACTCCTCCACTAGGTGTGCACTGGGGACTAGTGATCTTGTATCTAGGCAGTCGTTCCTTCGAAAGTAACGTTCTCTAATGCAAGCAACAGTAGACGCAGATGAATCCTGTGTGTGTGGTGGGGTGTGGTGGGGAGGGGTGTTTGGAAGGAAGAAAGGGTGGTAGAGAGTAGAGGGGGTTTTTCATCCCACACCATGTGCAACCACACACAAACCATACTCCCCCCACCGTACACCCCCCTTCATGCACCCTCCATCATGCACCCTCCATCATACTCCTCCCACCATACACCACCCACCATACACCACCCCTCATACCGTGTACAAGGTGCGTTTCTCCACCAGTCCATCCCACCTACTGTGCTCCCCATGCAACGCATACAACTCATGCAAGCACCGGTGATATCGAGTGGCACGGTGGGATCCTGGACACCTCTTATCAAGCATATCTTGTGTGACACGTGGTGCAGGGGCCCATGGGTGGACCTGGAGGGACCCCTTGTTGTGGGGGGTTGGTGTGGTGTGGGCTTGGGGTGTGGGCTGGGCTTGGGGGTTGGGGGGGAGGCGTGGTTGGGTTGGTTGTGTGGGTGATTGCATGGTTGTACCAGCAGCATGTACTGTGCTGTTGTCATTATCATCCTTGTCATGCACTGTGTTGTTGTTGTCCTTGGTGATATCGTTGTTTGTGTCATCATCCTTCCCGGTATCATGTACTATGCATGCTTCTTCAGGTGGGGCTCCTCCTGGTGTAGGGCTAGCATGAGCAGCACATTGATCAGTGATGTCATCGTTGCGTACATGCTGCTGTGCATTGATATTCATTGTCTGCTGTGCATCATCACTCATTATCTGCTGTGCATCAATGCTGGTTGGTACAAGTGGAGTGGCAGTGTGGTTCCACATGCTGGGTTGCTGTGAGGGTGTGAGGGTGTGAGGGTGTGAGGGGAGGGAACATGAGGGAATGTGCATATGCGGGATATGTACACATCAGGGTGTGTACACATAATACACTATTTTTCATACAACCCGGAGCATATCTATGCACTTGTATATCATACTTTTGTATTGATTCCTGTACACACCTAGTACACACACACACACACACACACACACACCTTGAATGAGCACAGCATAGACTGTTGTAGTCGCAGCATACGCAATGTCTTTTTACCATCACTGTTGCTGCTTTTGCTGCTTGCACGTGTATCCATACCTACTGATGTGCTTGCGTATATACCTACTGCTGCTGCTGCTTCTACTTGTGGACCGTGTGTGTGCTCAGGCATGGGGACAAGGGGGTCCCAGTGGTTGCTATCATGGAATGTAAAGGGGGGAAGCACAGGAGGGGGGTGGATTTGGGATGCATGCTGTGTTGCTGCTGGTGGTGGTTGATGTACAGGCTCAGTGTTCTCGTCACCTTGCGGTGGTGGCTGTCTTTCTTGTGGTTTTTCTTGTGTTTCTTGTGGTTTTTCTAGTGGTTTTTCCTGTGTTTCTTGTGCATTGGTGGTATCTGGTGTTGGTAGCGTTGTGCTTTGTGTGACAATAGTATCCTGCTGTGTGCCCACAGGTGTATGGGACCGTTGTTTGCACACCCACACATTTGTATGGTTGAACACTGCATCTACACCAGCAAATGGGAAGGGAGCATGTGACTCTGAGGGAGCATGTGACTGATGATCTGAGGAGGGAGCATGTGTTGAAGAGGTATGCGCAGGTGGTAGGGGGAATTGATGACCTGTGCCTGCATCAATAAACAAGTTTTCATGCACCTGTGTGTGATAGATGTGTGAGTGTATGTCATATACTTTGTATTTGAGATGTGTGTGTAAACATATACTATACATAGCGCTATTTAAAAGGGTGTTTGTTTATGTAGAGCGTTGTGTATGCAGATAATGTAAAAGGTAGAGATACAACAAGAGAGAGTGTGGGCGAGAGAGAGAGACATGCAGGAATCAAAGTTTTTCAGGTTTGGTGCTTTTCAAGTATATATAGCAATACCTGGCGTTGTGGATCCCTCTTCACCAGCACCCATGCATGCCTGTGCCAATGCACCGACATATGATTAGCTGTTGCATCTGCATCATGTGACACATGTTCATGCTCTCTACATGCTGCTGCTTCTGTGCTGTCACTCTGATCAACATCACCATGGTTTTCATTTGCGTTGACCACAACATGGTTCTCATGTGCGTTGACCACTGTATGACTGCTCTCCTCTGTTGCGGCCATCACCATCTGCTGGCCTCTCACATCCCCCTCATCACCTGTTTTCCCCTCAACCCCTATTCTCTCCTCCTCACCCTCCTCCTCCTCATCCATCCATTCATCACAGTCACATTCGACACCACTACAGTCTCCCTGGGCCAGTGCAGCTGTTGTATACCCAGTCACTACATATGCATCGTAATTGCACCCAAGCAACATGCTGCATAGCAACACACTCAGGTCGAGGCAGTCACCAGCCTGTTGTTGAGTGTATTTTGTGTGGGGTGCTGTAATGTGTGGGGTGGATTTTGTGTGGGGTGGTATGTATGTGGTATGTATAGAAAACGCATGTGTGCGGTATGTGTGTGTGTTGTACTGCATTCACCAGGTGATGTACATTTCCTCACATAATAACAAAACCCATGTGATGTACATTTCCTCACATAATAAGAAAACCCATGTGATGTACATTTCCTCACAAATTACACAATACCTGCCATGTCAATGTATTCGCAGGGCTCACCAGGTAGTCTGCCAAACACAACCCTGGAGCCACAAGTGGTTCATAGGCACATGCTTCTGACACAAATGCAACACACGCAGCGAGTGTGAGGAGGCGTGCATGTGCACGTACTGGCTGCACTGTTGTACATACTGGTGTTGGTGTGCCCCATTCATTCTGTTGGGGGTGGGATTGTGGGTGGGTGAGTGTGTAGGTGGGTTGGTGGGTATGGTGGGTGATGTGGTGGGTGATGTGGTGGGTGTGTAGCAATGCCTGGTGACGTTCAATGTGTGAATTATGCAGAGTCCCCACCCCCCACACCCACATGTTGTTTCTACCTTGCGCACAATGCACACATCACTGTTGTGCATGCTGTGGCGAGCAGCGAGTGCGCATGCTTCATGCAATAGCAGTGCATCATGTGATAATGAGGAGGAGGAGGAGGAGAACGCATCAGCACCACCTAATGTTGCTGTGTGCTGTACGCCTGTGCGTTGGTGAGTGGTCTGTGCATGGAGTATGCGGGCCAACTTGGGATTGTGATGGTCATGGTCAGAGGTGCCTTGCGCATGGGTACCCTGTATTGCCTGTGAGTGTGTGTGTGAGTGTGCATGTGCATGTGTATTTGTGAACATATGTGTGTGCAAGTGCAAGTGCATGCAAAACACTGCATCACGCATGTACCTTGCATGCAGTCAACGGCATGGAGAACACAGTGTCCCAATGTTTGACCATGGTTGACTCCTCATTCCCCTGCTTCTGGTTGGCACCGAGCTCTTGCCTTCTGATGCCAACAGCACCATGGCACACAAGGACATGTATGTGTCCCTGCTGTACCACAACCTGACCTGTACCACTATGACCGGTACCAGCCTGCATGGTGGTTGTCGGCAGGGTATGTGGAGTACCCATGTCCAACACAGACCATACAGTACTGTGCATTGCAGGGATGTGTATTGCATATGAACATATGGGGGGCAAATTCACAAACCTTTCCCTACACACACACCTGTATTGCCCATCACCAAGCCGACCCACATCCACCGCACACGCCAACAGACCCTCCTCCTCCATCTCCCCACCCAACACATCATACCCACCCTGCACATACAACATCCCCCGCGACACATCCACCCATGCGCTGTGCCGACCGCGGCCCTGGGGGGCCCCCTGGGCCCCCCTGGGCCCCCCCCGCCCCCCCCCCCCCTGCGTGTTGACCTCCACCCACTCCCACCGTCCCACATGCAGCACAAACAAGTCAGACAGTGCCGCCCCACCACCAAAGCCACCATGCACAAGTACATAGTCGTTATACAGGGCCCCTGCGGCAGCCTCACGGGGAGAGGGGACCCTCCCTCGGGTGAGTGGCTGTTCCCAGGTGCCCTGCTCCAAATGCAAACACCATACATCGTTGAGCAACATACCACGTCCATTTCCACCAAACACAACCTGGTGGGGAGGTGTTGGGGATGATTTCAGTGGGTATGGGTTTTGTGCAAGCATGCGCATGTGGTGCTCCCTAGTATCCATCTCTCCCATGTGAATACATATCCCTCCCATGTGAGTTCACATCCCTGCCATACCCTCCCCCGCCCCACCTACTCCCTCATACCAGGACGTCACGAACCACCACACCAGTGGCCCCCTCCCTCGGCATGGGTCCACTGTTGTGCACAACAACCTTGCTCCACTCCCACCTTCCCACATGCAAGCTGTACACGTCATTCACACGTTTTCCACTCGCCAGGCGGCCACCAAAGACCAACACACGGTGGTGGGGGGGGTCGTACACACAGAGCGCACCGTGACGGGGCGGGTGGGGGGGGGGGCCTGTGGGCACCTGGTGGTGGTTGCATGATAATAAGGGGAGGTGTCTGTAACACACACGGTAGGTACACACACACCATAGTTCCCACATACCCCCCCTACACATGTACACATCAATGTCTCTGCATACCACAGTGTGCCATGTCATGCTATCAAGTCGCAACACATGTACAGGCACATCACGAGGGGTATGTAGCACCTCCCCTGCCCCCCCCCCCCCCGCCCCCCCCCCCCCCCCCTCCCCCTCTATTTTCAACACCACCATTGCATGTGGGGGCACCCGCACCCACGTCACGTTGCTTGCACAGGCGGGCCCCCGTCCGAGGGGCCCGTCGAGGGCAAGGGGCCCCTGCACACGTCTACGGGCTGCAAGCACGTGGTCAGGTGGTGGGGTATGGTCTGTGGCGATGGTGTACTGGGTGTATTGTCCTCTCTGTGGTGGTGGTATGTGGTGTGTTGATATGCCATGACGCACAATAGGCTATTAGATGTGGTACATAGACAGGTGCACAATATGTGTGTTTACATATGTGGCCTGTACTTGCACACACATACAAATGCACACACATACAAATGCACATCCATACATACCCCCCCCCCTTCCAACCCCCCTTCCACCACCACCCAACCCACACACCCAACGCACCTGTACACCCTGTGGCTTGAGCAGTGCATCATGTGCTTCCTTGTCACTGGAGGCTTGCTGTTGTAAAAATTGGAAAAGCACAGGCAGTCCTCGATTAAGGGCATCCTCATATGCAGATTGCAAGGGGTTGGCACTGGTGGTGGTGGTGGTGATGGTGTGGTGATGTTGTTTTGTTGGTGGTGGTGGTGGTGATGTAATGTAGGTGCAACATGTAGGTGCAATCCTACCATGCACCTGTACACACCCACACACATGCACCTGTACACATACCCACCCTACCCCGCACACACCTCAAGTACAGTTGTCGTAAGGATGGCATGCTCCCTAATGCACTGGGTATGGTGTGCAGTGCATTGTTTGCAGCACCAAGGGTACGTAGGTGAGGCAGTGTTGCCAACTCACTGTGTGGTTATGGATACATGGTGGGGGTGTATATGTTATATGTGTGCAGGTGTGGGTGTAGATGCATAAGGAGGTGTCAGGCATTGTGCACCGCATGCAGCGTAATTGCACCACCCACAAAATCCTTGCACCACCCACACAAATACACAACACCCACACAAATACACAACACCCACACATACGCTGGTAGTGATGTCAGCATGTTCCCCCCCACATGCAGGGTATGCAGAGCTGTTGCCTGTGTCACCTCCATGGGCAAGGTGTGTAGTGCATTCCCCTCCATGTTCAGCACTTGGAGTGATGAGAGGGTTGCAAAGAGGGTGGGGGGAATGGTGGTGATGGTGTTATTGGACAGGTCGAGGTGCCTGGTGTGTACGGTGAGGGTGGGTGGTGTGTGGACATGTGGAGAATGCATAGGGAGCGATGCAACATGTGAAAACCAACATGTGAGAACACAACAACATGTGAGAACACAACAACATGTGAGAACACAACAACATGTGAGAACATAACAACATGTGAGAACACAACAACATGTGAGAACATAACAACATGTGAGAACACAACAACATGTGAGAACATAACAACATGTGAGAACACAACAACATGTGAGAACATAACAACATGTGAGAACACAACAACATGTGAGAACACAGCATACTGTATTCGTGTCGTACTGGCGAGCACATCCACATCCACATCGTCCAGTTGGTTGCCACACATATCCAGATGCACAAGCTGCTGCAAGTGCCGCAAAGCAGCAGGGATGCATGTGAGTGCATTATGGCGGAGCACCAGGTGTGTGAGGTTGTGAAGCTTGTGAAGCCACGGTGGGGGATCAACGAGGTTGATGCTGTGTGATTGTGGTGTTGTGAGGTGGTTGGGTTGTGTTTGTGTTTGTGACACACGTACTTGGATGCATCCAAGCGAGTGATGTGGGACGTGTGTTGTTGCAAGTTTTGCCAAAGGCTGTCAACAGATGCTGCGTCCCTGGGGGTAGTGGCAGCAGATGGGCGGCCAGATGTGTTGTGTCCAACAGAAAAGTGTGGTGCATGATCACACCATACCGCAACACCAGGCATCCCGTGTTCAGGGTGTCACGAACGAGCTGCTGCGTGTTTGTGGTGGGAGTAGACATCAACATGGCGGCAACGTGGGTGATCGGGCAACGTGGATGATGGGGCGGTGTGTGTCGGTGTGTATGCGTATCGGGCAACGTGTCGTTGCAATGATACACAAAAATGCCTCCAAAAACACAAAAACCACCATCATTGAATTATCGGGTTTTTCTGCCAACGACGTATTTGCATCATATCCATCGCCATTACCATCGCAGTGTCACCGCAGTGTCACCCTCGTTCCGAGAACACTATGTTTATATTGTTTTGGGGACCGTTTGCAGCAACCTATAGGTTGCGATGGTGGGCTTTGGCAGCCCTGCTTCCCTCCATGCTGGTGATGGGCCTTGGGTTGGGTCTTGACAAGACGCCTGGGCAACCGTCACCTGCGGCGTACTTGGCTGCAGCGATCTCTTCAGCATCCCTGCTGCTCACCTTTGGCATCTGGGTGATGTGGGCGTTGTGGTGGGACCTGGAGAGCGTTTTTCGCATGGCGCCATGGAAAACGCAGCAACTCAACTCCAAGGAGGGCAAAGGCGTGCTGTGTCCGTTTACAGGTGGATGATGGTGATGGTGATAATCAGGGCATGTGACGCACGTTTTTGCCATACAAACAGGGTTGAGACCGTCCTATAGATGCGGAAACTGCTGCACGTTGGTGCACGATACATACTTCCACACACGTGACTGGGAGATGAGCTTTCCCGGTATGCATGCGGCGATCAACTACACCCACCATCACCACACCGTGTTTGTGTTTGAAACATGTTACACACAATAGCACATATATACCTCACACACACACACATTTACACGACACAGTGGGTGATGATGTGGCTGACTGGGCCCGTGTTCAAAAGGTCGTCCACAACGAACCAGACATTGCCAAGGCCCGCCAGCTCACTGACGAGGCCACCGAGTTTCGCAGCAACTTCATCTGGATTGCCATTACCGATTGCTGCAAGGCCTGTGAAACGTGGAAGAAATGCTTCAACCTGGTACCACGGCATGCACTGTCACTGTCGTTTATCGGCTGGTTTGGTTCGTTTGTGGTGTGGGGGTTTTCAGACGCACTCATCGGCACTGGATCAAGTATGTGTGGGTGATTTTGTGTGATTTTGTACTGGATGATGTGCCCTTGGTTGTGTGTGTAGGATATGTGCCCTGGGCAGTACGCTGTCATAATGACTACAGTGTACCAATAATTCCACCCCCACTACAGCTACTGGACAAATTGTGTCACAGACATTTGGTACATTCTACTCGTTGTGTGGCTTGCTGATGATGCTGTGGGGAGTGGGCTGGTCTGTGTCCTTTATTGAGGTGCATCGCAAACAAATTCAGTATGGCGACCTGTGCAAGCCCATTACCAACCCCCTGCTGCGTGCGGTGGCGTGTCAGGCAGGACCGTGGGCAAAACACATGACTTTCAAGCCAGAGAGTATATAATAAAGCGAGGCAATGTTGCCACACTACACATCAGGCTGCTGATGGATACCCCACCTTGAGCAAGGGAGCCCAACCAAAAACTTTCAACAACTTTCAACCACTCTCTGCTGTAAACTCATCAAAACCCCTTGCATTGCAAGCTACGCTGCTAAACACGATCGTATAATAGTTGCTATCATCAGCACAAGCACATATGGTGATCTGAGTACATCCATCATAAAGCACTACGAGTGGGCTGTCAACGCAGTACCCCACAGCAATACAATGTCAAATCCCTACCAACAGCAGCAGCATATGCAACCCCCTGCTGGTGCGTACTGTGTATATACCATGCACCTAGTGTGTACAAGCACGAAAAACCCAGTTGTGTGCCCCAGACAAACAACCCTTACACTGTCATTGCGCTGTCATTGCCATCGAGTGTATCCATCGTGCATTGGAGCAAGATACATCGCTTTCATGCAGCCATCAACGACTCTTGTTGGCTACAGATCCCTTTACAAACACAGGTGCACCTATGATGGCTCCCCCATCAATGCAGCCACCACCACCAGGGGGCAATGCACCTAGGCCCATTGGCACTGGTATGATTTGTTGATTGGCAGTGTATGTTCCCACAATCATCATCAGCTTCATCATCGTTGTCATCAATCACAGTGCCACCAGCGTACCAGCAAACCCCCAGTGGGCCACCACGCCCAGGCGTGCCCATGCCAGGCATAGCACCACCCATGCGACCAGGTACAACACATGCATGCCAAATAAAAAACTGTCTAATCCTGTATGCACATCCATGCACATCCTCCATCCCCCACAGGTATGCCCCCACCAGCAAGCACAGGCCCACCAGCTGCTGCCACAAACGCGCCACCCCTGCGACCAGTGGGTGTCGCACCCCCAGGAGCAGGTCCTCCCGGGGGTGTTGCACGCCCCCCCGGTGGTGGCCCCACGCTCAATGGCATCCCAACAACCAGTCCTCCAATGATGGGTGCTCCACGCCCTTCCTTTGGTGCCGCACCACCATCGGCAGGTGTTGGTGGGCCCTCTCCCATGATGGGTGGGCCCCCCGCACCACCGGGGGGGGTACCCCCTGCACGACCCCCTCCAAGTCAACCGGGGGGGGGTGGCATGATGCCACCTGGGTTTGGTGTACCACCTGGAGGGGCACCACCAAGGGGACCTCCTGGGGGACCCCCACCCATGCGACCGACAGGGGGGCTTGTTCCACCAGGTGTGGGTATGGTTGATGTGCAGCTTATTGATCATGTGTAGTACTACACACATGATTGCACACATAACTACACACATCATTACGAACATCAGGGCCCCCTTCTCTTGGAAGTAGCATGCCGCCTGGTGGTGTTCCAATGGGCCCCCCTGGTGGTGTTCCAATGGGCCCTCCGGGTGGCGCAATGGGGGCCCCTCCTGGGTATGCATCAGGCCCCCCAGCACCAGGAGGACCACCAGCAGGTGTGCGGTGAATACAAGCATCACGCGCACGCAAACACGGTAAACACAATAATCTACAAGTAGTCCTCATTATATCCCACAGGCGTCCCACAACGTGGGCCCCCCGGTCCCCCTGGTTTTGGCGCACCGGCATTTGGGCAACCCCCTGTGGGTCCGGGGCCCCCTGCCATGCACCGCACAGGAGGCATGGGTGCTGCTCCTGCACCTGCTATGCAATCAGCAACAGGGGTATGCAGTTGTTTTGGTTTTGTTACTGTTATTGTTGTTGCTGTTGTTGGTTTCCCTGTGTTTTATTTTCATTCATGTACACCACCTGTCCCTGTACCGCACCCATGCATTGCATGTGTCCCGAACACACCCAATATGCACACCCAATACACACACCCAATACCCCCCCCCCACACACACACAGATGCAAGCAATGATGGACGCCTTTGGTGCACTCACCCTCGCCCCAGCCGCACCCGGACAACCTGCTGACTCAGCAGTGGACCCCGGAACCTTCCCCCGGCCAGCAGGCCCCTATGTACAGGAGGCCAACACCCCACCCACCCCCTTTCATCCAGCCAATTGCCCCCCCGAATTCATGCGCATGACGGTGAACGCCATTCCAGCGACACAAGCACTCAAGGCTCGGTACCAGTTGCCTGTGGGTGTGGTGGTGCAGCCGCTGGCTTCGACGGGTCAGTCGGTGCCGGTGGTGAATTTGGGGTCGGCGGGTATTGTGCGATGTAAGCGGTGTCGTACGTATGTTAACCCCTTTATGCAGTGGACTGATGGTGGACGGTATGGAGTGTTTTGTGTGTGGGGGGGGTGGTATGCACAACACACAACACAGCTGCATACATGTGATGTATGCACATGTCTTGATCATCACACACGCAGACACTCACACACGCATGACGTTTCCCACACATATACACACATTCTCTTGCTCTCTCAAACACACACATACACGCATGACGTTTCCCACACGTACACACACATCTTCACCTCTTCATCCATGTACAGTAACTTTCAATGCAATGTGTGCAACCTCTTGAATGCGGTGCCTGTAGAATACGTGGCTCCCCTGGATGCAAATGGTGTGCGTGTGGATGTGCATGAGCGACCAGAACTATCCATGGGGTGTGTCGAGTATGTTGCACCACAGGAATACATGGTAGGTGGGGGTGAAAAAAACCATCAAAGGGTTGAGTTTTTAAGGGATTGGGGGTTTGATTTTTTTTTGTGGGGGGGGGGGGTGGGGGGGTGGTTTGTGTTGTCAAGGGGTGTGGGTTCGAGGGTGTTTGTGTGGGTGTCAACGATGGTGTTGGGAATGGGGAGGTTTATGGGGAGTGTATATGTGAATCCACACAATATGTGGATGCATTAACAACACCACTATCCTCTCACACATCATCATCACCCCACCCACCCACACACACACATAGGTGCGTGCGCCCATGCCACCATGTTATTTTTTTGTGATTGATGTATCGTTTGCGGCTGTGTCATCAGGCATGTTGGGTGTGGTGGCAGCCACAATAAAGAACTGTCTTGATGCACTACCCGGGAATGAACGGACACAAATTGGCTTTCTCACGTTTGATAGGTGTGATGGTGTGTGGGAGTGGATTGTGAAGGTGTATGGTGGGAGTGGATGGTGGGAGGTGATGGTGTGTGTCTGTCTTTCTGCTTGTGTAACAGGACATGTACATATGTGCATATACCCCATCGGAAAACACTACTACTTGTACAACCATCATCATGATTGTGTAGGATGTACACGCTGATTATGTAGGACACCCCTTTTTCACCCCCCACCCTCCAATCACAACACCCTCCAACCCCTCACACAATCACAACACCCTCCAATCACAACACCCTCTAACCCCTCACACAATCACAACACCCTCCAATCACAACCCCTCACAAAACACAGTACCCTCCACTTTTACCACCTCAAAAGCACCTCAAGTCAACCATCCATGCTTGTCATGGCAGACCTAGACGAACCCTACCTCCCAGCCCCCGATGACATGCTCGTCAACCTGCATGAAGCACGAGAAGCCATCGACTCTCTCCTCGATTCCCTCCCCACCATGTTTGCAGGGACCCAACACGTGGAGAGCGCAACGGGCCCTGCACTGCAAGCCGCGTTTATGGTGATCAATCACATTGGGGGAAAGCTGGCGTTGTTTCAGGTTACCGTGCCGTCGTTGGGGGTTGGGAAGATAAAGAATAGGGATAATAATTCGTTGTATGGGACGGACCGTGAGTATACGCTGCGTGTGCCCGATGATCCGGTATGTGTGGATTTGGTGGTAGGGTTTTGGTAGGGAAGAGCATACATACACAACACACGCGATATGTGCACACACATTTACCACCCACGTACAACACACCACGTACAACACACCACGTACAACATACTTGAGACGTCACCACCCCCCACTTCACCTCCCACCACCCCCCAATATCCACCCCCACCTTCAATATCCAGTTTTGGAAAAAATATGCAGCAGAAGCGTCCCGACAACAAATATCAGTGGATGTTTATAGCTTTGGTGCCAACTATGCAGACCTGGCCTCCCTGGGTGCGTTGCCTAAATACACCTGTGGTAGTCTCTACTACTACCCTGGCTTCAATGCTGCACGTGATGCTGCCAAGCTAGAGGCAGAGCTTACACATAACTTGACTCGGGAAACAGGTGGGTTTTTGTTTGTTTATTGTGTAGTTGGTTTGATATGGGGGGAAGCAGGTGGGAATGTGGGTGGGCACATGGGTGTGTGTGTGTGTGTGTCCTTTCCAAATACATTTCCCTCTCCCGATTCCCGTCTCCTTTCCCCAACCAAATCTCCCCCTCTCATTTCCCAACCGAAGCCTCCCCTCTCCTATTTCCACAAAAATAAACTCCCCTCTCTTTTCTCACCTTCAAAAATTCCTCAGCAGGTTGGGAGGCAGTCATGCGTATTCGCTGCAGCAAGGGGTTGCGCATAAGTCAATTTCATGGTCACTTTTTCATTCGCTCAAGTGATCTCCTGGCTCTCCCTGCTGTTGACCCTGACAAGGCCTTTGCAGTGCAGATCAGTCATGAAGAAACCATGGTGACAGGACATGTATGCTGGTGGTGTAGGATGGTGGTGTAGGATGGTGTTGGATGTTGGTGGTGGTGTATGCTGGTGTTGTGTGCTGGTGTGTATGCTGGTGGTGTAGGATGGAATGTGGTGGTTTTGGACATACGGTTGTGTCATGATATGTGTAGTGTTTTGGATAGGGTTTGTCATGAGTGTACCCCACGTACACATGTTCACAACAACATACTCCCAACTGCACACACCCACACACCCAACACACCCAGCGCCTCCCCCCCCTCCCCCCACCCCAACCCTACACACACACATCCTCCCCTCTTACACACGCAGGTGGCCTACATACAAGCAGCACTCTTATACACAGCCAGCTGTGGTGAGCGTCGCATTCGTGTAGCAACCACCATGGTGCCTATTGTACAAGAGTTGTCTGAGTTATATAGGGCAACTGATGGTGCTGCACAAGCTGCACTGATGGCTCGATTGGCTGTTGAGAAATCATTAGGTGTGCGGGGGGGTGGGTGAAGATGGGTGTGTGGTGGGTGTGTTGGGTGTGTGGGTGGGCGCTGGGTGTGTGCGGCATCATCATCATCATCATCATTACAATTACAAGCACGTACAAGGTTCACATCACTCTCCGTCATGACCCCATTGTTCACACACACACAATCTCCCACAGGCGCAAAATTGGATGAAGCACGAACAGACTGTCAACAACGACTTGTAGCAGCACTCAAAGAATTTCGAATACTGCAGGCACAAGTACTCCGTGCTAGTGGGGGAATGCATAATCAATTGCTCTATCCTGATACATTGAAATTCCTCCCGGTGTGGACCCTTGGTATGTGTGTGTGGGGGGTTGTGTGGAACAGTAACCCTGTGTGGAGTGTGTACAGTGTTTGTGACGAGCGTGTACAGAGCACACTGCATGCTTTCACCATCCACCACCACCCATCAACACCCACCAATACCCTTCCACTCACCGACATTCAAGTACCCACACACCAACACCCACTCACCCACACACTCTCAAAAACACAGGCATCCTCAAATCATCAGCACTACGAGGATCAGGCTCCACCGTGCAATCCGATGAACGAAGTGCAATTGCGCATGAAATCATGGCTGCGGGTGTGCCTGCTCTGTTGCGGCTCATCTACCCATCAGTGTATTTGGTGTCAGATCCAGCAGGGGACTGGGGGAAACAGGGGCCTGTGCAGGGACCTGGGGAAACCAACAGTGTGGTGCTGCCGGCAACAGTACCAGCCAGCTTGGTGTATCTGGACCCACAGGTGTGGAACTCCGCCATACACTGTGGGGGTGTATGGGAAAGGGGAGGGGGATGGGGGGGGGGGGGGGGTACGTGGTGGGTATGTGGTGGGTATGGTGTCACATGGGGTGTGGATTGCAGGGTTGGGATCTCATGTATGTGCATAATCAGTCGCCATAATGTCTTCAATCACACACACCAACACAGGGTGCATATTTGCTCGATACGGGTCGTGTGCTGGTGTTGTGGTTGTCCCGGGGCATCAGTGCCGACTTTATGAAGCAGGTGTTTGGCCTGGAGCCCGGCCAGCAGGAACCCTCTGTGCTGGCTGTGGAACCACCACGTGCAGGAAGTGAGCTCAGTGCACGAATCAACCGGGTCATTGCAGCATTGCGTGCAGGTCGGGCGACCCATCAACAGGTGTTTGTGGTGCGACAGGGGAGCCACATGGAGGCGCATGTGGTGCCGTATTTCGTAGAAGATCGTAGTGTTGGCACAGTCAGCTACTTGGACTTTTTGCAGACGCTGCATAAAGGTGTACTGGCCAAGGCATAGGATGATGGGGTGGAGTGGGGGTGGCGGGTGTGAGGAAGCTGGGTGTTTGTTATTATTTTGTAGGTAAGAGCTCGTCACCATTCCGTTGCACTTCTATAAAGCTTCTCGCTGAATTCCAAAAACAGAACAGAAAGACACTTGCCAACCACAGCAGTCCTCCATCCGGCATGGATCCCAATCAACCCGTAGAATTGCCCTCAGACCTTGTCTCCATTGCCAAGGAGCCCCAGTTGGAAGCATATGTGCAAGCACGCATCATACAATTTGCTATTGCCTTTGCAAGTCGCATCAACCCTGCACTCGCTGCCAACATTGTGGAACGCTCAGCAAAAGAGACACTTGCAAGTCTGCCACCCCCACAACGCCAAAGTGCCTCACAAGATGCACGTGACCTCCAGCTCGTGTTTCGACATGATTGCTTGTACGTGGCAACACTTGGTGGCATGCTTGGGAACAGTCATGTGGGAGGATGTTGTTGTGTTGCTTCTGTTTTTGTTGTCCTTTTCATGACCACACCATCACCACACTCCAGGAGCTTGGGGTGCTTGGACCCACAGTGCGTCTTGTGCGAACACAACCCACATCGACGATGCAACGTCAACTTTGCACCCAAGTACCTCGTCAGCGATGTTCTCAAAGCCAAATGTGATGCACAGATCCGAGTGGAGATCATAGACCGCCTGACTGGTGCACCCATCACAGAAGACCTGCCCGATGTGCACCTGGAGGTGGGTGGTGATAGATGAGGGGGCACCTTTTTGTGTGATGATGTGTTTAGTGATAGCAGTAAACATACATGCATAGTCCAACAACACAGTAGTTATATGCACGTATAGATATAGTATACACATTGCCCTCATGCACACGTACACACAGATGTGCATATTGGATGGTAATGCATATGAAGCCAGGTGCGCTGATCCCGGCACAGAGCGTGATGAGGATGTCGAATCCTGTGCGCTCCTGGCAAACAACAAGGGACAGCCGCTGCTCGTTGGTGGACAGGGTGCATCACACAATGCTGCACACAAAGTGGTTGTACAACTCATTGTATGTTGTATTGTTGTTGTATACAGGGGAATGTGATGCAGCGTGATGTGCACATGTATTTCCTTCTACCACCATCTTCATATATTACATACAGGTCAACCCACAGTACATCATATTCACATACGTATCATAGTACAGTACATCATATCTCATACATATCATAGCACGATATATCATACCCATACACATCATACCACAACCCAAGCGACCCCCACCCACTCCCACCCCCCACACACAGAATGGTACAGTAACACTACCAGATCTCCATGTGTCAGACTCAAGTGAAGCACTGCTGTCAGGTCGCAAACCACCTTTTCGCCTGCTTGTGCGTGCAGTACACACATTGGGGCATGTGATGGGCAATATTCGGCATGCTGTGTCAGAGGGGTTTGTGGTACGGGAGGGATTGTGAAGAGTGCTGAGGGGTGAATGGGGAGTGCGTGGATGTGCGTGGATGGGTGGTGGATGGGTGGTGGATGTTGGTGGCAACTGGATGTGTGTTAATGTGAATCACAATGTACAAGCATCACACCCCCCACCCCCTCAAACACACCAACAGGTCGCAACCAGGCGCACACGCACCGCAGGCAAGGTGGAGATTCCCAATGTTGATGATCATGTCAGCAAGCTAGAACACATGGGTAAGGAAACTGTCAAGAAGCTACAGGATCTGAGGGGAGCAGCAGCCAACATGGGCATTGAGCTGGATGTACCTGAAAACACCATCAACAAAGGTGCTTGTGTGTTTGGAGGGTGCTGTCTACAGTGCGTTGTGTGCATGCCTACAGGGTGGTGTGTGTGTGTGTGTATTTGTAGTGTGTTGTATGTATACGTACAGTGTGTTGTGTGTATGTGTATATGTGTGTGCTAGAAGAATGCCACAGCAATACCTGCCTCTCTTTTATTTATTCTCCACCACCTCTATTCACACACCCTCATCTCCACCACCTCTGTATCACACACCCCCACACATAGTCGGTGAGTTTCGTCGGCTGGCAGCACTCGCAGAACAGGATGGCCACCTACGTCAGCGGCTACAGCAAGTGCTCAAACTCAGCAAGGAAAAATGGGAGGAGGCACGTGACCATGCCTTTAGGGCAGTGGTGGCCGATAATCGTATGCGTATATGGTATGCAGATAACAACACCATGGAGCTGGGGCTGCTGTTTGTATGTAGGCTGGGGAATGTGGACCTGGACAGGCCAGTCGGTATGTGGTGGTGGTGTGTGTGTGTGGTATGTGGAGGTGGTGGTTGTGATGTTGTATTGTTTTGACAGTGGGTTGCAGTGGGTACATCCTACTTGCATATGCAGTACATACACACACATGCGCTACTGGTACACAACCATAGCACATGCAGCAATCACTACACCCCCACACAACAGGTTTACTGCAAAAAAAAGGACAGGATGGCAACCAAACCACCATGGAGGCTACGCTCATGGCACAACAAACCCCAAGTCAACGTGATCAAGTACGAGCCCTGCAGCCCCAAGCAGTTGCATCATGGTGGGGTGTGGGACACCCTGGGTGGGCAATTCACCCACTCGACTCGGAGCAATTTCTAAACAATGGGGTGGCAGAGCCCGTCAACATGCCGGCCATGTCACCCATGCCATCCCCGACCCCACCACCTGCACACGCGCCGGTGCATCACCCGGACGTAGCTGCACTGGCCAATGGCATGTTCGCAGGGGGGTTTGCTGCGGGTGCCATGCCTGCGCCACCAGCAATGCACGCGGGATGGGATGCCGCACAGCAGCAGCAACTGCTGCAGCACTTGGCCGCCGCCGCCCAGCCGCCACCCTTACCCCAGCAAGCACACCAGGCACCACGCCCACCACCGGTGCCACCACAAGCAGCTGCAACATCTTCGAGCTTTGATTTTGGCGGAGGCAACTTGAGTGTGTTTCAATCCCTGCTGCCGGGGTCACTCCAGGGCAATGGGGTGTCGGTGGGGGCCCTCCCCTCGTTTCCAGCCACATTGCAGAGCGCTGATCTGGAGGGTATGCTCACACCGGGTGCATCGGTGTTGGGGTTGTATGGGAATGCACGCCTGCCTAGTTTGGGCAAGCTCGAGTCGATTGAGTTGCCTGCAGATGGCAACCTGGATGCGGTGGCCATGCTGCATGATTTGACAGAGCGCAACATGCGGGGAGTTGCCACGCCACGGATGAGTGGGCTGGAATCCATGCAGAGCATTGAGCAGTCGTTGGACGCTGCAGCACAGGAATAGGGAGACACCTGTGGAGAGGGGTTTGTGCAGTGCAGCACATGAATGATGAACAGTACTTTGTCAGTACCGTTTTTTGTATATTTTGTATATTTTGATTCTTAATTTCAGGCATCATCAGGCTCGTGTGAAGCTACGTTGGCTGCTTAGACGGTGCTAGGGTTGTTACATCCATCTGCTCGATGGCCACTCCTCCCTCGGTTGCTCTCAAAACACCCTATTTTTTCTTCTATGGAACCTTGCAATCGACTGCAGTATTCAGCAGAGTTGTTACAGGCACCACCACAAAGCAAGTTGTGTCAGTCAAGGACATGACACCGGCAGTAGTGCATGGATACAAACGCTGTCCAGGTGAAGAGGGGGTATTGCATCTCCATCATCTCCCCATCTCCATCATATCATCACAACATAATGCATCACCCACACAGTCAAGGGACACGATTACCCAGCCATGGTGCAGGGCACCCCATCCGACCGTGTCACGGGCATGCTGTGCCTCGTCAGTGAGCCCCTATGGCAGCAACGCCTGGACGTTTTTGAAGGCGAAGAATATGCCCGCCAGGTGGTCACTGCCACTGTGGATGCCACAGCCACAGCGCCTGGCAACACTCCAAGTGGCCAAGTGGAGGCATATGCATACATATGGGTGCATGGGGAGCAGTTCATAGACCTGGACAAGGAGTGGAGCACACAAAAGTTTATGGAAGAGAAGGAGAGCATGTGGGCACGTGGTGATGAGGATAGGCTTGATGTGGCTGCTGCGTGATGATTGTATTGGTGGAGGAATAGGTGTTGCAAGTTAATTGTTGTACTTTTGATGTGTGTGTTTCATTTCCTCATTGTGTTTATTCCTATTTCATGTCGTCATGCACAAATCCCCTGTGCAATGTTTTGTCTACAAACATGTATTCTGCAACAGCTATCCTGAATGCACTACCAACACACAACTACCAACATGCATCAAACGCCCTTCTTACGCCGCTTGTTCTGTGTACGCTCCACACCTGCCGCTCCCGTTTCCACACTCCTGTCATTTCCCAGTTTCCCCTCACCACCAACCCCCCCCTCCTCCTGCAGCTCTCCCAAGGTGGCAAGCATGGTCCTGCTTGCAAGCTTGCCGTTGACAAACAGCACGCCCTCTTCTTGCAGCAGCTTGAGCTTCTTGCAGCCATTGGGGGTGTTGGGGCCCTGGGGGCATGTTTGCACAAGAGAAATGGTACATGATGACAAGACAGGATATGTAATGACAATGTACACTTCAAGAGAGAAAAACAACAACTCTATCAAACATACCCATGAACCGGAAAACCCACCAAGCTCCAAGGACGCAGCGATGACGCGATGGCAAGGCACAACAGGTGCATATGGGTTGCGGCGAAGGGCTTGGCCAACCGCACGTGGGGCGCTGTTGAGGATCTGGGCGAGCTGGCCATAGGTGGCAACCTTGCCACAGGGTATGCGCTTGCAGGCAGCATACAGGCGTTGCTCAAATTCAGTCGGTGGGCGTGATTGCTGGGTTGAGGAGTTTGCCCGCTTTTGGCCAGGCATGGTGCTGCGTGCAAATGGCCTGAAAACCTACTGTGTTAATGAAACTACTTATTCTTGGCTGCCAGGACAGCTGCTGCTTTGTCAAGTTCTCGATCTACCTCATCAGTGTGCACTGATTTGATGGTGTAGCCGTAGGTAGCCAAAGCACCAGCTGCAAGCAAACCTGCAAGTGCCCAATTGGGAAGGAGAGGCTTGGATGCCGGTGGCAATGCACCACCCTGAATCATGATGATTTGGAGTCTGTGGGGCATGCATTGCAATTGATAGTTATTTCATACACAAACCATTTCACGCTCCATCGGAAGCGTGCACAAACCCGCAGTACGCATTTAGACACTACAACGAGGAATACCCCCTCACCCACACTCACCCACGTTGTAATCCCCGTTGTAGAGATTCACATCATCGCACACTCGCACGCCCCCCCAGTCAATTGATACCCTCACACTGCTTGAAACAACCACATCCACATCATATTCATGTCGCATGCATGTCCCCCGTGTTGGTCGACACTTCCATCATTTGCTGTCAATCTCGTACTGGACTCTCTGCCCGATGCGCACGATGTAGCAGCAGCACAGGCCACATGTCGCGCATTCGACCTCCAGCAGCGTAATCAGAGCATTTCACTCACCATCGAGGGTGGGCACCGGTTTGGCGATGGCGACCTCAAGGCCTTTGCTGCCCAGTGGCGTCGACGCAGCACCACGATCAAGCAGGCCATTGCCGTGATGCAGTCTTCACCCATGCAAAACCAGCACCCAATCACCTCCCTGCAGCTGTCTGTGCAGCTGTCGTGCAACAAACTGGGCGTGCCCATGCCCAGCGGTGCGGGGACAGATCCAGAGGCCCGCAGCACAGCCCGACAGCTCTTGGCTGCCTTGCCGCCCACTGTTGTTCGACTGCAACTGTCAGAAGTGTTTACCAGCTTGCCCGAGCTTGGTGAGGTGCTCAGCACACTGCGTTGTTTGCGGCATCTCAAGCTCGAGGTGTCACCTGCGTCCCTCGCATTGCTTGCCCGCGCCGACAACCTGCAGAGCCTCACGCGCCTGCAGAGTCTTGCATTGACGTCCCCACATCCACTCTGCTTAATACAGACCGGCATGTGCCTCAAGGATCGGTTTTCCACCAGTCGCCCCCTCAATGACCTCGCATGCCTCCCATCCCTTCCCCCATGCCTCCATACGCTCTCCCTGGGCAACCTGCCGCTTGGGCGTGAACTCACCTCTATGCTGTTGACGCCCCGTCGTGCCATGCTCACCGACCTCACACTGGATGGATGCCATGTGGATCTACGCACCACACCCTTTCCATGGCATGGGTTGCAGCGGTTCACTGCGAGACAGGCCACTGTGGGTGCCACCCACGTACAACTGGTGGCGCTGGCAGCGTGCCCAACATTACATGTAGTGGATTTGTGTGACGCTCGGCTGTACGATTTGGTGGCATGTGGTGTGGAGTATTTGGGCTTTTCGTTTTTGCGGTATGGGCTTGTGGTGGGTGTGCATGTGGGTGCTACAGGGCAGCATGTTGCTTTTGAAACTCTCTTTTTCTATTTTCACCATTATCAATCATTACACTTCACAATAACCACATCAAAAACAACACAGGTGGCAGTGGACATCTTCAATGCTTCACCATGCAGACCTGCGATTGCATTGTGACAGCAGCAAAGCACCATGGGCAACCTACTGCAACGGTCCACTTGGTGAACTCTTTGGCCGCTGCTACTCCCCACTTACCCCGCGCACCGTCATCAGCATGCCCCCCACCGTACACACCTGTGCCATACAAACATGCGCTATTGAGACAGCTGCACAAAACGATACTCCTGATAATCACAATGCACAACAACAACATCAACGACAACATCAACATCAACAAACCTCCACCAACATCCACTACCGGGGCACCCTACGCCACTTCAAGTCCAACAATATGATAACCAACCCCGCTGTCACCACTGTGAGCCTTCGACTGGGTGCCTCTCAAGTGCAACCACTGCTGCATTCCATGCCACACATCCGACACGCGCACCTCACTGCAGATCATGGCGACACCCATCTCGACATGCCATCCACCTCGGACGCAGGACGCACACTGCAGAGCCTGTCATTACAGGGGTTTGTGCTCGGCCGTGTGGATCTCCGAGCGTATGAAGAGCTTCAATCACTCTCAGTGTCTGTGCCGCACACGCAACACATACAGCGGGCGTATAGTGCGCACTCGGCAGCCGGCAGCAGCAGCAGCAGTGACGAAGCGTATAGCAGTGAGGACGAAGGTGCCCATTGCCCTCAGTTGCGGCCCCTGCCTGAAGATCAGCCATGTGTGCTGCTGCCCATCAACTTGCAAGCACTGGCCCTCAAGGGAGGGGTGCCCATGCTGCTCAGTGAGGTGCTTCCGGGGCCACAGGGATGTGGCATGGCCTACACACCCGTGGGGGGCGAGGACACACGCGTGCTCTGGGACCTGCGTGGGTTGCGGGGCCTGCGTCGGCTGGCGGTGCACGACGGAGAACGACGTTTGGGGACGTGTGTCAAGTTGCCGTATGGTGTGGAGACGTTGGGGTTGGGGGATGCATGGGGACCATCGGCAATTGAAGAATGGACGGCGCGGTTGCAGAATTTGAGAGCATTGCGGTTGTGCCCTGTGGATTCGCCACGGGGGCTGCGTGAGACGTTGTCGAGGCTGCCCAAGTTGAGCACATTGCATTGGGGTGGGGATGAGGAGGAGGGGGTTGTGTAGATTTTTGGCACTTTGGTTGAGCACTGTGTGTTTTTTATTGTGTGTGTATTTGATCCTTGATTTTGTTGCGCCAACACGTGGGTTTCGTTTATTTTGTGCTGTTTTACATATATACAAACCACTTTTATGCACCACCTTGTCATTTAATAATCTATCATATATAATATAGTAACACAACATGCTTACACACGTCAACCAGATGAGGGGATGGTTGCCAGCAAGGAGGACTGTGTTGCGGTTGCATCATCTGCAGACAAGGGCCATCAGCCAGTCGGATGCAGTCTCATCCCGTCGTGCCAACTTTCTCAACAGCGGTATGTCTACAGAACAAAGAGAAAAACGGCTTGCTGAGACCATGAAGGACGTAAACAAGCACTTTGGAGCGGGTTCGCTGATGAATCTTGGGGACAACGCGCGTGTCGAAGGGGTAGGTCCTTTGTGGGGGATTCTTTTCGGTGAAAATACCGGTTGATGTATCACACCATCATCATCACATCCAGGTGACATTCATTCCCACGGGCATTGCCACCCTTGATGCTGCACTGGGCGGGGGTGTTCCAACAGGGCGTGTGATTGAGATATTTGGCAGTGAATCCAGTGGCAAAACATCCCTCGCACTGGCCATTGCAGGTCAGGTGCAGCAGATGGGTGGGCACGTCACCTTTATCGACGTGGAGCATTCGATGGATATTCACCATGCGCAGCGCATGGGCGTTGACATACGCAAGTTGGCAGTCAACCAGCCCCAAACCATGGAGGAGGCGTTGGGTGTTGTTGAGAAACTTGCACGTGCAGCTGTGAGCAACTTGATTGTGGTATGTGTGTTTTGGGGTGGTGCACTTGTGTGGTGACATCTGCAATTGCGGACATGGGATTTGCAACACCCTGTCAACTGCACATAGGTGGATAGTGTGGCAGCCCTGGTCCCTCGTGCAGAAGTTGAAGGGGAGCTGTCAGATGCCGAGATGGCAATGCGTGCCCGCGTCATGTCCAAGGCCCTTCGTATCATCACACCACTACTCGGTCCTGCAAATACATCCATCATCTTTATCAACCAGATTCGCAGCAAGGTGAGGGGGGGCTGTGTGTATGTGCATGTACCACACACACACTAATACCACACATTCCACACACATACACAGCTGGGTGTGTATGCAGGGAGCCCAGACACAACACCAGGAGGCAATGCTCTCAAGTTTCATGCAAGCCAGCGTCTACAAATCAAGTCACTGGCATCAGAGCGCATCAAGGACAAAAAGGGGGAGGTGATTGGGAGCCGCATGAAGATCCAGGTGTGTGTGTGTGTGTGTGTGGTGTGAATGTGGCTGATACATGCTGCGTAAACACATGCAAAATAATATAATTTTCCCCACTTCTTATCACATCCCCCCCCCTCGATACACCAACACGCCATCACCTACACGTATACATACTACCCACACACCTCTTCCACCCCCTTCCCCCAACAAAGGTTGTAAAAAACAAAGTCGCACGTCCATTTGCCAGTGCTGAGTGTGACATGTACTTTCGCACTGGTTTCGACAAGGTGGGTGCTGCTGTGGAGGCTGCCGTGCACTTGGGCATGCTCACACGGAGGGGGGCGTACTACTATGATGCGGGAACTGCCCTGGGTCAAGGTCGTGCGTCTGTCATAGCGCATTATATGGAAAACCCAGAGGAATTGCAGTATGTGGGGGGGGGGGGGGGGGGGGGGGCGTTTGTACAGTGTTTTGTGTGTGTATAGGAATATGTGGAGGAGGATATGTGTATTGGTTGTGTTGAGAGTAAATTAGGTTATAAATGGAGCTCAATAGTCAGACCAAGCTCTGTGTTGTACCACTCGTACATACGCGCATCATATCATACACAGGTCGTTGCAGGAGCGTGTGGAGCAAGCCATTTATGAGGGTGGGGGTCAGGATGCTTGGGAAAGTGCAGTTGTGCCAAATCATGATACTGGGTTATTGGACTCAAGTAGTGATGTCGAGGGTGAGGACACTGTTGAAGTGGCATGATTTTTGTTTGTAGATGACAATCTTGTGAATTACTCGTGTGTACATAGATTGATGAGAACCTTGACTTATAACTGTTACAACTGGTTCAAAGCCACGCCCAATATAGTCAATCTGTGATCTGTGATCTTCTGCCTCAACCAGCAACCACGCAGACACAAACAAAGCCATCATGGTAGCTTCCAGTCCGGCAATCCCTACCCCCAACCCCACGCCAAGCCAGGCATCAATACAGGTATCAACAGGACAGCCCATCCGTTCCATCAACCCTCGTTTTTTGCAACAATAACCACCCACCACAGAACGTGGAACAAGGTGCATTGCTCAGACCCACCGCAAGCATCAATGAAACAAGCTTTTATACCAACGGCCTAGTCAATATACTCCAGCGAGATGCTGCATCAGCCAGCTTTGCTGAGGAGCTCTCTGCGTTTACTGTGCAGCTCAAGCAGCAATCACAAGGCTTGCCCCTTGACAAGCAGCAAACACTTGCTGCATGGGCATTGGCAGGTGCGTGGGTGTGGACATGCTGGTGTGGGCACACACACACCATCATCTTGTTCCCATTCCCAACACATCACCATGTCTCCATCATCCTTCCCCAGATGATGCAGCAGTCATTGCAGCAGTGGCAGCCTACATGCATAGCACTGCATTTGGCACCCCAAGCGATCCTGTGTGTGAATGGCTCTATGGCTGGGCACTGTCGGATCACAATGGCAGCCATCCCCGGCCAAATGCCATGGCACGCTTTGTAGCACGCTGTGTACCCCTGATGCTCACACAAGCGCTCCAACGTGCCCAACCATTGCCAGGACTGGATGTATGTGTCAGTGGGGGTTGTTTGTACGCTGTGTGTCTGTTGATATGCCTGTTGTTGTTGTTGTTGTTCAATGTACACACACCTGGCTGCTGTCACTGTCCATAGAGAGTATACACTGTGCTCCCAACCATACTGCCATCATCCTATGCACATAGAGTGCACCACACCAGTTGCACCACACCAGGTGCGCCTCTCTACACCCACATCCTGTACCTCATCCTGCTTGATCCATCCCCACACAGGCTGTGCTGCTCGCCCTTCATGAATCACGTGCTTCCACACACCAACCGCGCCCCCTTGATCTCCACCAGCCCTCAGTGTACCACGCACCAGCAGCCACACCGGGTGGTGGTAGTAATGGTGGAGCAAGTGCTGCGGGTGTGCATAGTACAACAGTACATGGTGCCAGTCGTATGAGAGGGGTGCCGGGGGGAGGGGCCCTGCCTGCAGCAGTGGAGGCAGTGGTGAGTACATCTGTTCGTGTACAACCATTGGTATGTATGGTGTGGTGGGGATGGGTTTGGATGGGGGATGATGTACGGTGGATGTATGCGCATGTGTAGATGTATACCTAGTTGTACACGTAGATGTACAAACACACACAGTTGAAGCGTACGCAATGGCGTACTGTACCAGCATGTCAGCGTCATGCAGTGTATGCAAGTGCAATTGCATGCCTTGCAGATTGGGCGACCACCTATGGTGACCGTGATGATGGACAGACACCAACAAAGGGTGTCACGCACACAATAGCAAAGGACGTGTGTCAGTTGTGCTTTCAATGGGCAGTACAGGGCATGGATTCTTTGTTACCGACAGTGCAGGCTGCCATTGGATCTGCAGATGTGGTGCATGCGTTGAGCATGCCATCAAGCACTGGCACAGCACGCATGCAACTCACAGCAGAGCTTGTGGGTGCCATGTGTGCTGCGTTGACACGAATACAGCCACGTGACCCGACACTCGTGGCTGGTATGTTGATTGAATTGAGTCCCCCTTTGGTCACTGCCATTATAAGCAGACCAGTATCGTGTACACACATCCCCACAGGTGCAGCACGGGCACTGCGTGCACGGAGCCAATATGAACTGCTTCCAGAGGGACTGCTATTGTCAAATGCAGTGATTGAGGCAGCTGGGAGATCAAAAGACAGATCTGTCCCGCACTAGAGCAGGGTAGGTCATGAAATATATATTGGCAACCAAACCCACCAGCTGTGTAACAAACACAATCTCCCAACAGCAGCATGTTGTGGTTGGGTCGACGTGCCAGGCAACTGGCACGCGTCCCTGCCCTAGTGCAACGCTTGCACAACACAAACCATGAGCCACGTTGCCACGATCAACCTCACGAGCGTTGTGTGGCGTGGTATTCCTTGTTTTCACAAACAAGTACATCCCCCGATATCACCCATGCTGGTACAGAGCGCAAAGCACACGCACATAGGGCAGCATTATCACATCCAAGCCATGATGAACAGCTCATTTGTGCCTGGATACAGCAACACCTGCCTCAAAGACCAATGGAAAGTAGGCATGTATACAAGATGATGGTCCCCCAGCAGTCTGCAGTTGCTACAGAGGCAGCAGCGCTTGTTGCAAGGGTCCATGAAGCAGCGAGAAGCGGGCGGGGTCGGGCAAACGCAGCAGCCAATGCATTGCACACGCTGTTGAATGAGCCAGGGATGGTGGAATATCTGTGCACAGACATGCAGCTTGCGGGGAGACTGCTGCAAGCACTGGCACGCTGCAGACCAGCGAGTGAGATTGTTGGCAGTGCGCATCAGGTGTTGTTGTCACTCGCAGCGGCAGTAAACACCCCCGCGCCATCCTCTGTGGTGTTGCACAACGTGGCGGCACTGGTTGTGCTCGGGGTGCCATTGGTGCGGGGGTCGCAGCTGGAGGCAATGTTGTTGGATGCGTTGCGTGGTGCGAGCGTGGACGACATGATACAGTTGCTTTGGTACGTGGTTGCTGTGGTTGTTTATCAAAGTTATGGAACGTGAGTGTTGCCCTCTCTTGACACCTAAACACACATTGCTATGTCAGAGTCAATGTGATGTGCCTGGCTGCCATTCCCCCCCAGATTGGCATCGCCCTAGACTGCCACCCCCCCACACTACAGGTCATACGGCCACAATCAGCACTTCAAACCACATCCCGTGCTACGAGAGGCATTGGGTGGTGCAGTGGCAGACATGCTCATGGATGTCGAGGATCCCTTGCATGCATGGGATTTGGTCATTGGCATGGCATCAGCAGGTCCAGCAACGAGTGCCCTCCCACCTAGAGTGGCATTCAAGGTCTTGCACACACATTTGGATTGTTACAACGCATCTCAGCTATGTGCCATATTGTACGTGGTGTGGGGGTGTTGTTGCGTAGGGGATTTGTTGTGTACATACGTACAACACGGGGTATCTGTCAGGGGTGCGTGTGCTGCCTCTTGTACAACCTTTGTGAGTATACTATGTGAGTGCATGTATGCATAGAAACACACACACACACACATATATAACAACAACACACATAACATAACAACAACTTGTGCTTATCGTAACAACAACAACAATAACAACAACAATAATAATAATCACTTTCAGGTGGGCACACAGCATATGGAATCATGAGCCATGTGGGCGTTTCATGCTGGTCACTGCAGCAAGTGTGGTGGAGAATGCACGTGTGTTGTCATCAAGGGAAGCATTCAATACACTAGGTAGGCACGTGGGTGGGTGGGTGTGCTTGAGAGAGTGTCTCTGTGTGTGTGTCTCTGTGTGTGTGTGCGTGAGCGTGTATGCAGCACATGGATATGCATACACACTCTCACCCATATATGCACACAACCCCCTCCCACCCACAAACACAGCGGCACTACAAGCACTACAACGCCCCCAGCACCGTGTGGAATGGCTTCATGCACTGTGCTGGCAGGTACTTGAGGGTTCTCCTAGGATAAAGGATGTGGCGGCTGCGCTGGATGTGGTGAGCAGTGGGTGTGTGATGCAACAACCACCAGTGGGGTGGGTGGAGCGGTATGTGGGCAATGTACTGCTGGTAATGCATGGTAATGTACACTCACACACATACCCACACACTTGGGTGTGTGAGAGGGGATAGTGTTATTGTTGACTGGGTGTGTGAGTGTGTGTGCGTGTGTGTGCTAAATGAGAGGGTGTTGTTGTTGACTGGGTGTGTGTTTGTACACAAAAACAACCACCACCAATACGCAGCATGTACACACCCACATCCCCCACCCTGTACACACACAGTGCATCAGATCTGATACTACAACACATACGTGCAGACGCCACACAAGACACATGCACACTTGCTATACATGCATTGGTGGCATGGAGGAGGTTGAGGTATAGACCTGCTGATGAGGACCTGGTGATTGTGCAGCAATGTGTTTTGAAGGTGTGGGTTTGTGTGTTTTTGTATGTATTTGTGTGTTTTTGTATGTATTTGTGTGTATGGGTATGTACATGTGTGTGTGTATGTGCATGGGTGTATGTGTTTGTATGATGTGTGTACCTATGTACATGAATACTTGGCCTGCTGTGTGCACATGTTTCAGGCACACCTACGTCACAGTACCGACCACACAACCCCCCCCCCCCCCTCCACGCCCCCCCCCCAACACACACACACACACAGTCATCCAAGCATGTCCCAATAAAAATGATCATCACAGATGCCATACTCAGCATGGCTCACCTCAATCACACTCTCGACCTTGCAACCATGCACACCATCCTTGACGATGCACAATCCCATGTTGCCCATGGTGTGCTCACGGTGACAGATGTGGCTGCCCTGTGTACTTCAGTGGTGCTCATGTATAGAAATGATCGTGCTGCATTGACGCAGCTGGTGCCTGCGCTTGCAGCACTGGTGGGTCGTGGCAAGGTGTTGGCATGTGATGATGGCGATTATGCTGGGGACGACCAAGTGCTGCAAGGGTGTGATGGGGATGTGACACAGCATGACGAGAGCATGTCACACAAGGAAGAGATTATGACAAATGGTTGCAGGGCAGCACCGTGTTGGAAGGTGGATGCGTGGGAAGATGCACAACGTCTGGCATTGGCACATTACGCAATCCCGCTGTTACTGGGATACAACAAAAACAGCAAAAAGCTTGGATTGCCACCACCACCATCCTTGCTCACCGACGAGCAGCGTGCATCCTGTGAAGCACTGCTTGTATATGCAGATGCACAGCGCCGGCACCTGCGGGCCACCCAGGCCCCCCGACGCATAGCGACTGCAGCAGCCGACGCCTTGGTAAAGGAGGGGCTGTTGCGGAAGATTCATCCTGGCCCCGTCAAGCTGCTTCCAGCAGGAATGCTCTATGCAGATGTGGTCATGGTGAGGAAAACATGGCACAAGGTGGCGGTCATGTGTGATGCACCATGGCGGTGGCTGTGGACGTCGGATGGCAAAGAGGTCCCGTCCCCGGAAGCAGAGGTGCACGAGGCGATGGTGCGTACCAAGTGCTACGAGTATGTGGTGGTGGATGTGGGTGAGGGGAGGAGAGGTGTGGAGGCCCAGCTGGCCAGTGTGCTTGCACCAAGATGATGTTTTTTGTGCAATGTACCATCATTTTGTTCATTTCGTGTCGTGCACGACACACTCTGTATTTTTGTTGTAAAACAGCCGTAATATTCATGTTGAGGTTGTTTGGAAGGCGTGCATTGACACGGCTCGATGCTTCAACAAAGGGGCTTGCTTTGCTGGACAGGCTTGGCGTGCAACAAATGAGCGATGTTGCGGGCTTATCAAATAATGGTGTGCCAGCTTTTTGTGGTTGAACATTCTCCACATTCCCATGATTGCAGTCACCACGCACCACCACCACACAGCACGTGCATACACCCAACCACCCCTACCCGATTGCCTGCACGTCAACCATGCTACCCCACCGCTGCTCAAGGTGCCCCAACGCACATGGGGTCCCCAAGCCTGCCTTGAGCTGGAGGACGTGGCGCGTCTCACAGGTGGCAACCATCCCCATCGCCTGGCTGTCATGCGCCACGCCTTTGCACCCCACGATCACGTCACGGATCACCTGGATGACACGCTACGACTCGTACGGCACGGTACTGTGGCGGTGAATGCGACCATAGCCGACCCTGCCGAGCGTGTGTTGGTGGATGAGTATGTGCGCGATGACGTGGAGGGGTCGTATGTGCTGCAGCGTGTGGGGATGGACTTGTTGAGGTAGGGTGAGGGGTGAGGTGGTATACATGCTCTCGTGTGCTGAGCGTGTATCTGAGAATGTGTAATGTCATGACAACACATCTCGGTGTTTGACATTATCATCATCAATGTTTGACATCATCATCATCATCGTCATCGTCATCATCATCATCATCATCATCATCATCATCATCATCATCATCACCGACCATCGCCCACATCACCCCCACACTACACAACCACCATCATCCACCCAGGTGGTTGCGTCAGCATCGTGTGCGTGTGTGTCACGTCCCTGATGTGCACAATGTAGCACACCGCAACAGTCACACAGCAGCCCTCAAAGGGGTACGGCAGTCCACCAATGAGGTGCTCATGGTAGCCCCCACTGCATTTACCTTTAATGATCAAGCTGCACAGGACAATACGTTCATGCATGACACGGGTCACCATCATGCTGGGGTGCGTTGGTGGTATTTTTGGGGGGTGGGTGTTGTGGAGTGTTGGTGATGGGTAGCATGTGTTGTTGTTGTTTGGGGGGTTGTTTGTTGATGGATCATGTGGCATCATTATGCATTCAGTTACGCCACACCTTACCACAACACACCCACATGCGTACTACCACCCACACAAAGGGACACACACACAAACACCCACCCACACACACAAACACCCACACACAAACACCCACACCCACACAACATCAGGACAACGTCACCAAGCGTGTGTTGCGTGAATTCTCCCACCTACACTACCAACTTACAGAAGTCGCTGGGGTGCAGGTTACCCTCTTTGAACATGGCATTCATCATGGGACCCCCGATGCTGTGTTTCCCAACAACTGGTTCTCCACACATCAAGCTGGGGAAGGGGATGAGATGGGGTCGTCCCTGGTGTTGTATCCCATGAAGTGTCCAAATAGACAGGTGTGTATTGTGGGTGTGGGGGGTGGGGAGGGTGGTGGTGGTGGTGCATGAGGAGACGGGTGGTGGATGATGTGCTGGTGGTGTGGTGATGATGATGCATGAAAAATGGAAATCATGCACATACTATACAGGAAAACCTACCCACATAGAAAAATAACACATAACACATGAATAATAACCACAACAACAACACACACAAACAAACACACTCAGGCTGAAAGGAGGGATGACATAGTACAAGTGCTCATCAAACGTGGATACAATAATTTTCATGATTTCACACCAGAAGAGACACAACAACGGTGTGTGTGTGCGTGTGTGCGTGTGTGCGTGTGGTGTGTGTATATATGATTTGCATCCGTGTGCACATGTGTATGTGTATACATGGTTGCTCTTTCTACATGTTTATGTATCTTGTACATGAGTGTGCATTTCACCCTCCCACCGACCCATGTTTACCACCACCCCTCCCACCCATGCATCCCTCCCACCCACCCACCCACCCACCTCTCCTTTCCAACAGGTATTTTGAGGGCACTGGTGTGTTGGTCCTGGATCGAGTCAACCAGGTGGCGTATGTAGCGTTGAGTGAACGTGCTGATAGACAGGTGGCAGAGGCATGGGTTGATGCAATGGGGTACAAGGAACTCGTGACGTTTGAATCTACAGACAAGTATGTGGGTTGGTTTTTGGCTGTTGTTTTTGCTGTTGTTTTTGCTGTTGTTTTTGAAAGGGAAGGGGCATGGTTTTTGTGTGGGGTGGGGGATTGATTGGTGATTGGTAATTGAAATGGCGGTGTTTTTGGTGTTGGCGTGTATATCAGAGTGCAATTGAAAATCTCATGTTCCCCTCTCATTTCAACCCCTTGTTCCACTCCTCCTTTCCACTCCACCCCTCCACCCGCCACACAGGCATGGCAAACTCGTGTACCACACAAACGTAATGATGGCTATAGGAACAGACGTTGCAGTGGTGTGCTTGGAGAGTGTGGCAAACAACAAGGAGCGACAACACTTGAAGGACATGTTGCGCAAGCATCATGTCATCGTGGACATTTCACGCACACAGATGGAGGGCATGTGTGGCAATGTGCTGGAGCTGGAAGATGGGCGTGGGCTGCCTGTACTTGCTATGAGTAGTCGTGCGTATAATGCATTCACACCAGAGCAGCGTGATGTGCTGCGGCGACATGTGGCTGGGTTGGTGCATGCACCCATCAATACCCTGGAGCATATAGGGGGTGGTGGGGTGCGATGTGCGCTGGCTGAACTGTTTTGATGGGGTGTTTTTTTATGGGAGTCTGGTACACAGAGAAACAACAAATATAATCACACCAATCGTATGCTGATGATCCCTTGGTTTCCTTCGCCATAGCCATCCATGGTAGTGCTGCATCTCAAGGTGTGACAATGATCGGTTGGAATCAATCGTGTACGGCATGTGATCCTCCTCATCCATGCGAACCAACAGTTGAACGAACAGCAGCAACTGCTGTTTGATGTGCCCGCAAATACCCTTGTAATAGATGCCATACACACGCTGGTGCCGTTGCTCAATCATCAAACGGCCCTGCAGCAGTGTTTGAAAGCCATCCAGTCATCAAACGATCAAGATGATCACCCCGATCAATCATCATTCGACACGCTCTTGCAAGCCATCGTGCCATTAGAAGCCATGATTGGCAAGGTATGGTGAGAGGGAGAACCCTTGCACACCCTGCCCTCATACATCACAACACCACCAGGCGCGTGTGGATGCTCGCCAGCCACTCACCATGCATGCCCTTGAGCATGTGCAAAACCAACTGCATGCACTCCTACAACATCACCTGCCTCAACCTGTTGCAGAAAAAATTTTCAATGCCCTCTCCACATCAACCACGGTGTGTGTTGATTACCAGTACCGGTACCCGTGTCCAATGCATCCACTGACAATGCATCTATACGTCTCTCATGCACTTGTGATGTGTGTTTTGTAATTCTCACAATCCCCCACACACAACACACACAGCAAGGATGGCATGTGGATCAATCACTGCTGTGGTTTGCTAGGCACCCACTCGACCCACAACAACCCCTCTCTGTGCGTTTGGGATGCAATGAAAAGACACGCGCAGTGGTGAAACTGGGTGTACAAGGGGGTGCAGCGCCACCAAGAGAACCGGTAGGTGCATTTCATGGGGTAATATGTTGCTGAGTGGAAATGAAGTCATGTGTAGTATGAGCCGTTTGACCGTCATCATGGTGCGTTGACCGTCATCATGGTGCGTTGACCGTCATCACCCCAACAGGCAGTGGATGAACCAACATACCGTGCAATGCTCGCGTGGCACTTTGCTCGCAGTGAGGAGCACAAGGTATGAGAATATACAATATGAGGATGGTATCTGAGGATGGTATATCAGGACAGTATATGAGGGTTTTGAAGAGGTGTTTCCCACAAGTTCACCACCTTGCCTCCCACGTCGCCACCCTACACCACCTTGCCTCACAAACCCATCCCACACACAGCGTATGCAGGAGGAGGCCAGCAGGCTGGTGTCTGAGTCTCATCCCTGGGCAGACCCAAAGTCACTCAAGGCCCATTTTTCGGGGTTGGAAAACGTGCAGTTGCACTTGTGAGTGACAGTCATGACACATCGTGACAGTTGTGTTGAAGGTGTTGTGGGGTGGAGGTGGTGGGGGGGGGGGAGGAAGTGGTGTGGGGGGAGGAAGTGGTGTGCTTGAAATAGGAAGGTGGAGAGTAGGTAGGTGGAGATACGTGTGGGTTGGTGTATTGGTTTGCCCACAATAACAAAGCATGTGATGGCTGCTTGGCAGGTTGTAAACATGAATGGTGGATCAACATATGGACAATCATGCACAGTGCATGTGCTGTACAGCAGCTTGAAAACAATGTGAAAACCACACACGTCTTGAAAAAACATGTAATGAAAAGAACACATGAAAGAACAACAGAAGAATGGCAACTGCAAATGGACGCAACACCAAAAAACAACATGAAAACACAACAACAACCCCTCTCTGGCTCTCTGGCATGGCACCGTTTATCAACCACACCATCCTCATCGTTTCTTGCTACTGTTGCGTTGTGATTTTCGCTGCCCCACCTCCCCATCTGTTTCCCCCTGCTGCCCACCCTTGCCATCTTTCCCGCCAGTCACATTCCCATCACCACCACCACTACCATTCCCCCCACCACTACCCCCCCCACCACCCTGTGCCCCACTGTGTAAAGCACTATACATGGCTTCCAGCTTGCGGCAGTTGGGACCAAACTCACGTGCCCCCCCTCGTAGCACCACTCGGTTGCCCTCTGATGGCATTGGAAACAACCCAAATTTTTGGTGAAAGCCATGTGCCCACTGCGTGTTTGTGTGTGTGGAGGTATATATGGTTGGTGCTTATATGTAGTGTGTGTATGTAGTGTGAGTGTATGTAGTGTAAGTGTAGTGTGTATATGTAGCATGTATATGTAGTGTGTACAGGAAACACATCATGGTACACACCACGTGCGAGTATGATCTACACAAAACACACTTGCAAACCTCAGCATGCTTTGTACAACACCTCAAAAAAAAAACAAAAAAACATCAACATGGTAGTCAACAACACCTCAAAACACATACCTCAAAGTTGTCTTGCAGTGTCCAGTACATCACACCCCGTACATCATACCCACGACGTATGCATTCACCCAGAGCACCAAAGTATTCTCGTATCCATTGACCACGAATGACATCTTGACCATCAGGGGCCCCTGTTTCTGTCACAAAGAGGGGGACCCCCAGGGGGGCCAAGAGCTCCACTGCCTATACATGGTGTTTGGGTGTGTGTGGTGTGTGTGTGTGTGTGCAAGTGTCAAGGTATTGTTGGGGATGATGTGGTTGTTGTGGTGGTACAATTGTGTGTGGTGGTGGTGGTGGTACAATTGTGTGTGTTTGTTTGTGTTGCTTTGTATGTGATGTTGTGTACTGCATGAAGCAAGCATGTGGCAGCAATACCGTGGCTCACAAACACACACCAATAGGCACTCACACACACATGCACTCACATGCACATCCACCCACCCACCCACCCACCCACTCACTCACTCACTCACCCCCCCACACAGATTTACTTTTGGTTATCACACACATTTACGTTTGGTTACCACACACCTTGATAAGCCCCTCAGGATACAGTGCATACTCCATGTCAGTCATAGTCTCACCTGGGTTGCATGTAGTAGCCAACTTCCAATCACCCACCACCCTGTGTATATACAATGCATGTGGGTATGAGACAATGCATGTGTGTATGAGACAATACATGGGCGTATGACACAATACATGGGTGTAAACTGGACAAGCCATCTGCATAAAAATGTACATGGGCAAATGACGATTATGCACCCAACCCCACACACCATACACACCCATTCCTACCCCCCCCCTTTCCCCCACCACCCCCTTTTGAAAACACACACACCTGGAGTAATAATTCAACCCCAACCAATCCAATGGCGGTGTTCCTCCCACCCATTGACCTTTGACCACACACGCCCATGGTCCCAGTGGCTGCCAATCAAACACACCCGTTTGAAGAAAACGCACCTGCACCAGATTCCACATGTAGTCCAAGCACCCAGTTACAGCAATGGTGTGTGGCATGTATTGTGAGAACCCGTCATTTCGTGATTGAAAGCGCATGATGTTGTGTACAATACCCACCTTGCTAAACTCACATCCTGTTGGCAAGCAAGGGGGAGGAGAAGGATGTGTTGGGTGGGATGGGTGTGTTTCTATGTGGTGTCGTGTTGTATGGTGTCGTGCTGTATGGTGTTGTGTGCTGTTTGCGTGGGGGTACACGCTTGTACACATGAATACATTCACCATTGTGCACATGCAGATATATATTGTACCACATGCACACACATCCACACACCTACAAGCAACACAAATCTTACACACCAGGTGTTGTTTTTATTTTGTAATACGCAATGCAGTGTGCTGTGAGGAGGTTGTACAACACCGTGCCTGCCAACCTGAAAGTGAGAGAGAGAGGATCACGATCATCAACAAGCATCCCAGTACACCCCCCCCCAACACCCGCCCCCAACCATCAACGTACTGCAAATGCAACGGCTTGGCTGGTGGAAACGTGCCATGTATATACCCAAAAAACGTATACACACTGGGTTCATTAAACGTCAACCACATGTGCACCAGTGACCCATATTCACGAGCCGCCAGGTCCACAAAGCGCATGAAATGTGGTAGGTTGTCTGTTTTTTCAAAGGCACCCAGTTTTTCAAACCACTGGGGGTGTACAAAGTGATGCAGGGTGACCACAGGCTCCATGCCCTGACTGTGATGAGAGAGTGGGGATTGGGGTGTGTATGGGAGGTGGGGATAGGGTAGGTATGGGTGTGTGTATGGGAGGTGGGGATAGGGTATGTGATGACATGCAATACACATGACATGCATTATGAAATGCAATACACATGCGACACCCGGTGCTCTGTACCTTCGGATGCAAAGAATAATGTCCCTGAATCGCTCTACTGCTTGTGTATCAATGACACCCTGCTCTGGCTCAATACGACTCCATTCCAAACTGTATGGGGGATTGTGCATATAGTATGTTTGTACAGGTGTACTTGTGTGTGCAACAGTGTAATTGTACAGCACGTATACGTATGGTACAGTTAGTATACATAAGCAACCATGGGTGTGTGCGTATAATGGCACAACACAACAACACAAGCCCCTTGCTATTTACCTCAAGCGGAAGCAGGTACAGCCCAGGTCCTTGGCAGCTTGAATGGCATCCGCGTATTTGTTGTAAAAGTCGTTGGCAACACCACATTTCTGCTTGCCTGCAATGGTGGGCTTTCCGAGCATCCACCATGGCAGGGATGCGTTCTCAAAGTGGCCCCAGTTGCTTGAAGGGTCTCCCGAGTTTTGAAAGGTGCTATGGTTGGCGATGTGGGGATCCCCCGTACGGTATGGCATTGCAAGTCACCAACCTTGTGCCAACCTTGAGCTAGCCTCAATGCATACCTGATGGCAACACCGGATAGAAACTGAGCAGGAAACCCATCGCTCCCGGACGGCAGCACTGCGGATGATGGTTTTGCTGATGATTGTGCCATTCCGAAACGCAGCAGCAACCTGTTCACAGTATCGCTGTTGCCATCAATCGGTGGTGCTCGAGTTTTTGCTACTCTGAGTGTTGATTGTCTGAGTGTTGCCAGAAATTTACACAAAGCCTCCCATCGTCTCAGCACGCAATAAACATCAATTTACTGCCCAGCCTTGGGCTTTTGGTTGATCTTGTGTGTAATATCCACTGGCTGCTGTGCCTCGTGTGGGTGGTTGGGGCCCTTGTATGTCTTGAGGTGCAGGCGGATGCCGTTGCCCAGGCGGCCCTTGGGCAGCATGCCATACACAGCCTTTTCAATGATTCGCTCTGGAAGACGCTGTGTGGTATGTTGAGGTTGGTGTACATTGTGTACATGTGCGTTGGGCAACTTACTCGGGGCAGCCCACGAAATGTTGCGGTTGACCATCCTCAGCATTGCCACAAGCATTGCCCCATGCACCCCACACCCCTACACATTACACAGTACCTTTTGCAGCTTGTCAAAGGTCTCCTCCTTCATTGTACCCGGTCGCCCATTGGTGTGGCGGCGGTAGATCTTGTCTGTGGTCTTGCGGCCAGTCACCTGCACCTTGTCTGCATTGATCACAATCACATAGCCCCCCATGTCCATTGATGGGCTGTATGTTGGTAAGTGCTTACCCCTGTTTGTGAGAGTGTTTGTGTGGGGGTGTGGGGGTGGCTGTATTGCTGATTGTACAAGAGAGCTTGCTGCAGGGGGTTTTCAGCAAGGGTTTTCCAGGTCAAGGATGGCCATACAACGCCACTGCACACCACCACCACCTCCCCCCCCCCCCCCCCTCCAGCATTCTCATACCGAATGTGCATAGCAACGAGGGTGGCGAGTCGGCCAAGTGTCTGCCCCTCAGCATCAACAATGTACCAAGGCTTTGTCTCGTTGGCAACGTCCTTGCCAGTGGGGTAGTATGTCCTGTTCCACCCATCCTCAGGGTCTGACACACCAGCCTCCACCAAGGCAACCGTGGCTGTGCGATGGAGGGGCGGGCACGGTGGAGTATGTGTGGAGTGTGCATAGGCCTCATAGGTCGCACATTATATTACTATGCTTGCGTATGTAGACAACAGCAGGAACACAACACGCAACTCGTGCATACGCAACAGAATCCACACAAATGTTTGACCAACAACAATTTGGCTGCCGTCGTACAGGACCAGTACCACGTGCTGCCCTCGATCCTCACATACCTTTGCAAGTGAGATTGTGGCGAAGTTCTGCTCGTCGAGGTGCGGGGAGGCGCACACTCAAGGGAGCAGCAGGCAGCTGCACCTGAAATGTGGAAAGAAACGCGACGTGAAAAGCTGTTTTGCTGTCTGTATGCACTGCAATAGGTATTTGACTACGTACCACACGCTGTGCGGGGGCAACGCTGGTTTGCACACTGGTCTGCATGTCGACTTGTGTGAATCGTGGTGCGGCGCTGTCCAGGTTGTGTAGGTTGTTACGGTATGTTGTTACAGTATGTGTCACGGCCTGAATTACAAGTCCTCTGAGTAGTGTGTTATGTTATTCTGGATTTGTGGTGTATTGTGGGGCATTGCATCCACTATCATAGCACTGCCAACCACCTTTCCGTGCAATGAACAAGTATGGTGTGATAATTATTGCTGCTTATGTAAATGTGTTGTACAGGGTATGATGCATTTCCATGCACACCGGGCCCTGGCACCCTGCCTGCTGCATGCCGTTGGGGAGCAACAACAGTTGATGTGCTGCTGAGGTCAAGTTCATTCTGCACGCCTTGCAATGATGCTTCCTATGTTTGAGGGATTCCACAAATTCATCTGAGGGGAGGTATGTGTACAACATGCACAGCATGCATACAACACAGGCTGTGGGGGTCAACTCAACAATGCACACACATCAGACACTCCATCACCAACCTCCTCATGTGCCCCGTCAAAGTATGCAGGTGTTCCCATGAGCATCCTTGACCACCTCCTAGACTAGTCAACGAAAAGTAATCGTATCTCATTCTTAACAACCAGCAGCACCTACAAACAATGGAAGGAGCATCCACATTGCGTTCCACCAGCCAAACTACCATCATCAAGGATGGGGTCAACAAGCCAGAACTGGTGCTGTACCTGTCGCAGGATCTGTCCTACAACCGATACTTCTCCTCGCAATGCACACCTTGTGCAAGGACGCAAATGCACACGAGTTTGCATACGTATGTGTCGTGAATCGCAACTACAAACCCTGGCCCTGTCCACACAACCCCCCCCCACACACACAGATACCCATCCCAGACAATGTATTTTTACATGCCGACATGGTGCAAGTTGCGTTGTGGGACTTACACCTGATCAGACTCGAAAAGTTGGCAGAAACGGACATTGAGGGCCTGGTCAAACTTCTTCTGTTGTTTGTTGCTTTTACGGATGCATAGGTGAAGGTGGTTAATTTTTACTGGGGCGTTGCTGTGCACACCCACCCACTCACCCACCTCAATGCACACCAAAATACAACCCAAGCACAAAACGGGTGGGATTAAACCCCACCAACGTCACAAACGGCCACAAGATCAGAATCAAACCTGCCGGCGCCAAAAACACCTCTGTGTGCTCCAAAAATGGCAACGAACTAAACCCCAGGAATAGCAAATAGTGATAGTATGCAAGTGACAGTGTATACAGGGTATTGGACAAGGCCGCGGTGATGAATGAATGCATCAGGAGCAGCGGGGAGAGCACCAGCTGTACCACGTAGAGCAGGAGGAAGAGTGGGAGGTAGGCGTTGCAATGCACATCAAACGCATACATCCTGTGAGGATGGTGGATGGTGGGTGGTATGTGTTAGCATATGTGTGTAATATGCCCCCCATACCACTCTACGCGCTGTTGTGGCATGTCACTCCCACCTGTTTGCTTTTTCAACAACCACCTATTTGTTACATACCTGTGATGTGAGATGAGATGCTGTCCCTTTTGATGTTTTGCAACACACACAATCCTTCACACAACTCCCCTCTTGTTCAATATACCATCCTATTGTTGCTACTATGGCCCCCAAAAGCAAAAAATGGCCAAAAACCGCCGCCAATACCATGCGTATCGCCTGCCACCATGATTTGCTAAACCTGTGTGTTGTGTGTGTGTCCCCTGTTTGCTCATGGGTGTGATGGAGTTGTGATGGACACCATGTAGAGGTGACCACACAGATGATGAAAAGCACCATGGTGAACACCTATACGACACCCACACGACACGCACATGAAACTGTATGCCAGCGCTGCGAGTGCTACGAGCTGACAGCACACCACCACAAAGGCGGGGTCATCCCGCGCCCAATAGTTTTTGGTTTGCTTGTTGTATGTGGAATGCCGGTACCTGCATGGGTGGTTGCTGCGGGTGTGCACACACACAATACAGAGCGCACAACCATCATCAACGTACGCTGTCTTCGGAGAGTAGCACAGCTGCAGCATGAGCCAAAACGTGTATCTGTGTACGGAAGGTAGATTGGTGTACACCCACAGGGTACTCAACAGTATGTACAACTCACAAGCAGCATACTCAAAGTCCATTTGGTTGGGTTTTGAGAGTCTTCTAAGATATGTTGCAAGTTGATGATGATGGGAACGTGCAGATGGGGAAGCAGCTGGCACCCCATTCACACGTGTTGTGGGCAACATAACCGACGTGCGTTGCGGTGCTGCTTTTTACACAGGCGTTGCGTACAGGAGAACGATGGCTGTGATCGTGCACATCTTGTTGCCAATAAACAGCAGTTACAGTGCTAGCAGTTGCTCTCTAAACCTGCGCAGTAATACATCATCATATGTGTAATCATCAACATCATCAGCATACAATTGGAAAACCCATTATGTACACAACAACATATATTGTACATCCCCAACACTATGCCCCCTGAACAACAGCAGTGGACAGCGCCAGCGCATCAGGAAACACTGGAAAGCTTGCCACAAGCACCCGAGCCAATGCCAAGGGCCTGAGCGTCTTTTTGAACAGCAGCGCCGCAAAGTCCATAGCTGCGGTGTGCTCCTGCGCCAAATTGGCAGTCAGTGCCTTGGACACCTCGTGCACGCGCACCACCTGCCCAGCCATTGCACGCAGCTCATTGCCGCTCGTGTCCGCAGCAGAGTTGGCTCGCAGTTCCTCACTGAGCTGTCGACGCTCTGCCAGCAGTGCCTCTGCCTTGGCCACAAACACAGCCCGCAGTCGCTGCACCTCCGTAACCTGCTGGGGTGTGAGCTCAAGCGACGCCACTGTGTCGACCCAAAACGAGGGTTGATTGCTGCGCTTGGATGTAGGGTGCTGCCCCTCTTCTGCCATCAAGCGCTTGACGTTGTTGGGGTTGCGCATGGCCTCCATCATGCAGAGGCATCCCGCATCGGTGGCAATGGTCTGCAAGCGCTGGGCAACGCTGCGCTTTTTGTCTGCATCATCAGCCATGTCGTGCTCTGCCAGCAAGGGGATCATGGCCGACACGAGCGACTTGTACTCGGTGAAGAAATTGTCGTAAGAGCGTGTGGTTGGCTGGGAGGGGACCATGCCAGCGGGGAGCAGCTGCATTTCCTTGGGCATGCAGCCTGGCGAGGTTATCTGCGCTGGCATGCCGTGGGTAAAGGCAAACACCTTTTGTTCTTCCTGCATTTGTTGGATTTGCTCGTCGCGCAATGCCACCACCTTTTCCAACATGGCCGTGCGGGCGCTCATGCTGCTGTTTTCCACAGTGAGTTTTTCCACTTGCTCGGTCAATGACTGCAGCGTGTCCTCCACCTCTTTGGCTCGCTGCTTCGACCGCTCCCGAAAGCGCTTTTGAGCACGACGGTTTTTCTCGAGCACTGCTTGCGCTCGTTCCTCGGGGGTGCGGGTGCCACGGCGGGCACGTTGCTTGGAAGGTGCCTTGGGTGCCGGTGCTCGCTTTTTGCGGGCAGGTGCGTCTTCCTCCTCATCCTCCTCGTCTGGAACGTATTCATCGCCAGTACTGGAAGCTTGTTGGTGATCGTTGGAATGTGTGCGGACAAGGTGGTCTGCTTGCGGTTCAGGAAGCATCGACGCTGGATTTGCAGGAAACGTGGGACTTGCATCCAACCCAAACACGTCGGGCGTCATCAGATCATCGTCGAAGAAACGTTCAATGAGCAGGTCTTCGTCAGACACGTCGTGCGCGTCTTTGGTGGTGAACGATTGTGGGAAGAAGGTTGCATTATGCGCCATGTCGTTTGGAAACAAAAGCATGGTTGTGTCCATGTTGTGGTTGTGTGTGTATGCTGGTGTGAATATTAGGGGATGAACCTGTGGTGTTGATTAAGGTGCGTTTATTGTACAAGAATTTTCACACGTAATCCATTATATCAGCCGTTTGTAAGCACCATCAAACCCTCTCGCCGTGTTCCCCATGACTTCCTCACCATGCATCGCACACCACATCACATCCCACACGTTGGAAGATCACATCCATTGTTGCTAGTTTGTTTGATAGGGTCCTAGTTTACTTCAGAGGGACCTGTGGTTGGAACCCACCAGAGGGACCTGTTCACCAAGGACCTGTTCACCCACTCAACTGCGCTCACTCACATGCCGTCAACAATCATCCATTGCATGCGCTTGCTGTTGTGGTGTTGAGTGTCAAGTCAAGTCTGTTCACGGGCCCGGGCCAGTCAGCTTTCAGACGTTTGAAAACCAACATTCTCGTCCTGCATGCATTACATCTGCTAATACATGTAGACTGCAATATGCGCCATTTATTACTGTTGCATCATTTGTTACTTGTGGCGTTGCCCATCGGAACGATCCATGCAGCCAGCACGCAGTGCCTATACGTTGCAACAAAGCCGTCGAGCTATACAGGCCAAGGATACACGAGCCTTTTCATTTCATATGGTACATGAGTGTATCCAACGCCATCCCAACACCATCCCAACACCATACCCCCCCCACCCCACCTCACCCACGCGACAATTTTCTTTTCATATGGAACATGAGTGTATCCAACGCCATACCAACACCATCCCCCCGCACACCACCTCACCCACAGAGGACTGCTGCAATTATTGCGCAAAAGATCCGGATTGCAACGTCTGGAGGGCCGTCAAGGACCCTAGCGGCTACATTTTTTGCTACAGCTACAAGGGCTACAGTGGCTTGACAACGACCCCGGTCGATGCCAATACTGCTTGGGGCTTTGAGTCCTCTGCTTGCTCCATCAACAACCCCACCTCTCCTGCGCCATGTACGGTTGTTGACACATCGTAGCATTCAACTCATAAGAGTGTGTATACACCCTTTACCCAACAACAACAACAGATAGCATCAGCTCGGTGCAAATTCGTTCACTGCGCATGCTCAACGGAACAGTGAGCCTCAACAAGGTTGCCACAGTGGGCCAACAATCCATCGTACGCTGGTGTACAACCGTCTATGTATTCTCTGCAAAACCCACACTCCCTCTCTCTCACACTCTTCCCCCAGAGCCCAAACTTGAGCGTCCAGCAACCAGGCCGTGCACTTGCAGTAGCAAACAGCGTAGGAACAGCTGCGTTGGTCTTGAGCAACTTGGAACGCATCGGCACGCTGCCCTCAGTGGCCCCCACTGTGAATGTGGTGACTGGCCTGATGAGCAGTGATTTCCAGTGCCCCGTGGGTGTTTTTGTGGGCACGCGCAACACACCGTTTGTCACAGAAATTATAAATGCGCCAGGGGCCAACCTCAGCGTTGAGTGTGTGGCAGCCAACAATTTGTTGGTGAACAATTTTGATGGCGGGTGCTTGCAAGTGTGGATGCCACAGGCCCGCACTCTCACATGCGGGGGCAACAGGCCTATTGAAATCTTTACCTCGCCCTCCTCCATGCCCACCCTCATAAATGTGACCGGGATGAGCAGCTGGGGGGTGCCTGCAGCTCCCAGCCGCAGCCCTACCAATACGCGCATCTACGTGCGCCTGGGGTTGATGCAAAGCGACGGGAACGCGCTGGGGGTCAACCAGACTGCTGTTGTAGGGCAGCTGCCGTTTCGTGTGCCTGAGGGGGCCTTTTTTGCTATAGTCATGGGCTGCCAGGCGACCAAGGTGGACTGTCGGGTGGTGGACAGCGCAGGTAGAAATGTGTGCAGATTTATTGACAGGTGTTTGATAGATGCATCAGCTGCCAAGGATGTGCTTGCAGCGGTGCGAGACGAGGGGTGCACACAAAACTTGGGTTTCAATTGATTGGATGAAATTTATTAGGTGCGCGACGAGGGGTTCACAAAAAACATGGGTTTCAGTTGACCATGGTTTGCATGAAGTTTATTGATTAGTATTTGGTTTGGTTCTGCTCTGTTCTGCAGATTACGGGGCTGCACTCAACTTTGTAAACACAACATCATCACACATCAATCGCCCAACAGGCTCTCACTCTCTTTTGCATGAGCCACCAATTACATCGACCATGCGTTTCACCAACATGTGAGCCATTCAATAGCAAGAAACAGCCATCAACAAGGACAATGTATTCGACGTGCAAATTCAGTCAGCACCATGCTGCTCTGCGGGCCTGCCAGCTGCTGGCAACACCACCCCATGTGAGGGCATTTGTGCGTTCCTTGGCGGTGTTTCCCAAGCACACTGTGCAGACTATGGCAGCAGCGGGCATAGAACAACCTGCAACTGATCACGGTAGCGAGGATGTTTGTCCAACACCACCACCTGTTGCAGCAACACCACCCCCGATACCTCACACGCCATCCCTCGACGTGTTGCTCAGCACTGCAGGGTATGAGCTGGTCGTGTGCGCTTGAACTACATTTGTACTGTAAATGTACTCCGACCACATCCACCACCACAGGACTGCATCCATGCACGCCCTTGCCCCACACTGCACAATCCTTGCAGTTGACCCAGACACCTCTGGTGCAATTGCCATTGTGCAGCTGCAGCAAAAGGCGCACGTGCCACCTGACGGGCATCTTGCATCCTCTCGTCATGGTACCACACAGTGGACAGTACACACCAGGATTGCGGACATGCCAGTAGATGGTCTGCCAGTGGGCAAACGTGTGAGAAGGTGCGACATGCTTGTGACAGATTAACTTTTGGCTTGCAGACACACGCCATCCACGCCTGCCCATCACCACAGTGTCCCCTCAGCATCACGCATTTTTCACCTGCTCTCACCATCCCTTGTGCACCGGATACAATCCCCAACCCCAACCCTACCCACCGCCATGATGCAACATATGCACTGTGTCGCCCAAGAGCAAGCCTATGTGTATGGTGATGATGGCTTGCTTGCCGGGTTTTTGGGGAATGAGCAGGGCCATCATGGCTTGAGTGGGGCGGACGGAGAGGGGGGGTTGGAGGTGCAACATAATAACCAATTGATGGATGATGGAGGGATGGTGGAAATAAGGGAGGATGAACATGATGCTGAGCATGCCAACGGACGTGGTGATGACATTACACCAGCAATGCACCATGTTGGTGATCATGAGGATGGTGTGGAGGGGAGTTGGCATACACATGGGAGTCATTTGCTGGGGGTGGTGGAGGCCCCCACACCCGGTCCATTTTCAGGTACTGCATGTGGGGAGGGTATGAGGACGACATGAATATAGACAAATTAATCGTCCTCACAAGTGTGTATACACAACCAGGCATGCCCATACACTTTTCACACAAATCTTTGCATTGCACCAGGCAAGTTTGCATGGTATCAAGGTGGATTTGCCCTATCCACATGGCAAACCATGATGCGCTGCTTTCATGTGCCCCTCCTGGTGGTGCGCCCCAACACGTGGAAGGGGGCCCTGGGCCTGCGCAAACAGGGTAAAGATGGAAGCAGGGCCCTCGCAGTACAACTCTTTCCACAAGCAGCAGGGGAATTGAGGTGCGGTGGGGTTGCATGGTTGGGTACAAGAACATAGTGGGTGCGTATACCATGTGCATACCGCTGTGTGTCTGGTACTCACCAAGAAATGCGGGTCACACACAGGAGAAAAAAGGATCATGGACGAGCAGAAGCGTTGCTGCTGGCTGCGTGGGCAGTGGGTGTGCGATACGATGAAAAACGGGGCATGTACTTGGTGTAGGTTTGGGGTACACGTTTTGGAATGGTGTTGGGGGGAAAAGCGGCAGCATACATGTATGGGCGCATTGATATTCATTTTAAAAAACACATATGTACACAGTTGTTACCCACAGTTGTTCTATACAAGAATAACAAGGTCACAGGCATTGCAACCCCGTCGCAAGGTGACAATTATGAGCGGCCAACTACATGTTGGCAACAAAGAAACGTGATTGTGCAACAGGTTATTGAAAAAGATTGATGTGGTGGCGATAAAACACCACCTCACCCCTGCTCTTGCTCAATGAAGAGCGCACATGCGCAGCAAATTATTGACACAAACAAACAGGCTACCTGGTTGTTTGCACGGTAAAACAACCTTGTTATATAACACACAGTGCACAACAGCAACCAACAAAAAAATAGCACCCTGCAGATCACCACAAAAGCTACCAACAAGTGTGCATAATCAAACACAACATCAACACCAATGAAACACCAACAGCAATATCTCACAACACCCGATGCTTCAAGCGTCGTGCATCTGCTGCAGCATGGCTGTTGCGTTTCGACAACCACTCCACCTGCACAGGATGCTGCTCCTCTACAACCACTCCCCCATCCACCACCACGTCCAGCTGTCCAGCTGGGTTGTGCATTCCAGTAGGACACTTGTCACTGAGCCCCAGCAGGCACAGGCGTCGCATGAGGGCCTTGAGTGAAAATGTCAACGCGTCATCCGTGGGGGTGAGGTGTCCAACATCCTCCCACTTGACAGCCGACCAGTCGGGCTCCCAGGAATACTGATACACCTGGCGGACCTTGTACACAGCATGCAACTTGTGCAGAACAGCCATTTTGCTGTTGGAATACCGTGCTTGTAGTTTCTGAACATGGTGGGGTCCTTCACACCGGCATTCCACCTTGCGATCATGGATTTGCTCTGAAAACGTTGCATTGGCAAAATCATCACGCTGCAGTGGCACTGGAATGTTGGTGGGGGTGGGTGATGATGCAGGGAGTGTTTCAGTGGTATTGCTCGTGGTGTTGTTGGGTGCAGGCGCTGGGGCATACTGCGTTTCATTGCTCATGGTGCTGTTGGGTGCAGGCACTGGTGCACTGGCGAGCAGCACTCTTGCGGTGGGTTTTCGTTGGTGGCGTTCTTTGTTGGCATGGGTGCACGTGCATGGGGTCGATGCCACCTCATCTTCAGTCAATACTGTGTTTTTATGGTGTGTACATGATGTGTATATGGTACAGATATGGTGTAGATGATACATGTGCATGCCATGTTGATCATTGTGTTCACCCTCCCCACACAGCCACACTCATACCTTCTGTATATGCCCGCCAGTCCAGTACATCAGTAAACGGCATAAAGTGCCCGTAATCATCCAGTGGCACTAGGGGAATGCTCCCAGCTGCAAGCACATCTGATATAGAGCAGCGGCTCACCCAATCACCACGAGGTTGGGCAGTGAACAACGACGCTGCTGATGCCCTGTTGTTGTGTCGGTGTGTGTTGCAATGGTGCACAAAATATGGTGTGTGTATATATGACAGTGGCATGATGACAATCACACATCATGTATACCAAAAAAATGTCCATACCGGAACACAGCAGCCCAGTCGCCTGTTTCCGCCTTGGTAAATGTGCATGCCGGTTTCCCTGCTGCAACACATTGCTCATACAGGTAGACACGGCTGTGCACTGCATTCTCCCCCACTGGGTGGTACACAGGGCGCACTGCATATGCATGCGCAGCCCAGTGACGCTTGCTGGACATCACTGACCTGGCGTTGAATATACGGTGCTGCTTCATGCTTCCTTGTGTCCAGTGCACTTGGTGAAAGTAGGGCACCGTGATAAATGTGGATAAATCACGCTGTGATTGTACAGAAATGTTGTGCGTGTGGGGATGCCAAATACATTGTGCACATGTTCCTTGTATTCCCCCTCCATACCACTTGGTTGCCGAAGAAATCAGCCCCCACCATGGTGAGGTATATAAAGTGTTCCTTGGCAACTGGGTGGGTGACGAGTGGGTCCTCCTCTATGATGTGGGCCTGACGCGGTGCACCCAGTACAACAAAGTGGGGGAGCTTGCCGAGCAGCGGTAACGATATGCTGCTGTTATCCAAAAACTGCTTGTATGCGTCGTGGTTGCGAAAGTTGTAGCGGGTGGGAATGAACACTGCATCGGCTTTGGATGGATCATCTACACGCAGAGGCGAATTCAGAAGGTTGACCAAAAACCATTGGTCCTGTTGTTGAGGTGTGTGTTTGTGAGTGTGTGAGGTGTGCGATTAATGACACACCGTTTAATGCCCCCGCAAAAAGTGCTTCCCACCCCGAGCACGTCTTCACCCTAGCGAATCTCGTACAATACGAATCTCGTACAATAAGATTATAGTTGGAATCGTATAGCTCAAGGCTTTCGTCAATTGCTGGGCCCCGGCATTCCAATCTACTCAAGAGCGAATCCTCTATGTTGGTAGTTCTGTACTTGACGTCCCACGGTCTATCACGCACGTCTGCTACATAGTACTTGAACGAGGTATCCGGCTTTGAATTGAACAGCGTGCCGAACGGTGTTTTCCATCCAGCATGTGCGGTGTGTGTGAGTAAAAGCACAAGGATGACCAAGCACGCGCGGTGCATGACGATTAGCAGACAAACATTGAGGTGTGCACAGGAAAAATAACCAAAGTTATTTCATTTATTTGAGATTTAAATGAGTTACCGGTCAGATTCTTGACACCCGCAGGTGATGCCAGGGTTCTTGTAGTTGCATATGTTGTCTACTTGGATCTGCTGTAATGCAACGAGACACACCACACAAATATCAACACACCATACACATATCAACACACCCCACACATACCGGCACATGTTCCCCAGCCAATGGGTGATTCACTCTCGCAATGCTCCATATCATATTACTCAACTGCCACCTATGCGTATGCTGTGTTGGTACCGCCCGCTGTAACACCTTGCTGGCAAATGCATTATTCACCCGCTGTGTGTCGACATATGCCTGGCTCAGCACCACAGAGCACAGACCATCCACGGGGATGGTGTCTAGGTGGTGCAAAAGCATGTAGAGGGTGTGGCGCAGCAGGGGGCTCTTGCTACGACGCAGGCTGAGGGACAAGCGGTAGAGCCAAAACACCTGGGGGGTGGTGTGGGTGTGGGGGTGGGTGAGTGGGTGAGGTGTGTGGTGTTGGATGAGTGCATGGGTTGTATGAGGGGGGAGTGGGCTTCTTTATACACCCCCTAAAGCAAACCCCCTACCTGCACCCATGTTGCAGCATCATCCTCCATGCCATCCACATGCTGCATGATGTGATCTTCCAATGCCCCCACCAGATCCGGAAACAACATGCTGTCCACTGCATACTCAAGCTCTGCAATCAGCTGCAGCAACTCGAGCGCATCTTCCAGGGAAAATGCATACAGTGCGTCAATGGTGGCAGGCTGCACAAAGGCAATGAGGCCAGTGGGGAGGACCGAGTTGCGGCGGACCCGGGATTTGTTAGTTTGCTCTGCATTGGCATACGCTTCTAGGGATTCGAAATACTCGATGACCTGCTCCGGGGTGGGGTTGCGGGGCAGACGCTTGGAAGGGAGGGGCTTGCGGCGGGGGCGTGGGGAACGTTCCATGTCATCGAGGAGGGGGCGATTTGGTTGGGTGCTGGTGCTGGTGCCGGTGGCATCTGGGTTCGTGTTGCGCACCAAATTGCTATCCAGCATTGCTTAGCAAATTACCAGCACTTTAAGGCCATTCTGGGGCAAGACAACGCACTCCTTGTCATGCTTGACATCCGGGAATGACTGCTCTGTAGCAGGTGGCACGATGCTCACGCAGCAAGAATCTCCAAGTAGTCAGGCTGGAGTGGGCGGGCACATCATGTACATGCCCTCCAAAGTTGCCACTTTGTAGGTTTGCACCGGGTAGCGTCGGTGCAGTTGAGTTGGTGAGCAAGTGCTTGGAATGGGCAAGTTACAGCAAACAAAAATAAACACAGCAAAAATGAATTGCCAACATGTAATGCTGAGTGCTCATGCCGATGCAGCATGGGTATACACAACCAAAATACTCATCACACTCGGCACATTCTAGCGGCGTCCCCAGCCACCACTGCGCTCCCCCCAGCCACCGCCACCGCCACCGCGTCCGCCACGCTCACCCCAGCTCCCCCCACCGCCGCCACCTCGGCTGCTGCGCTCGCCCCAGCTCCCACCACCACGCCCGCCGCCACGACCACCACGTCCCTCATCCCAACCTCCGCCACCGCCACCACCCCGGCGGTCCCCCCCACGAAAGCCCCCCCCACGAGACCCGCCTCGGCCACCGCGAAACCCTCCACCACGGCTGTTATCCCTGCTATATGGGTTGTCCTCAGGGGGCAATGTGCTGGGGCGTGACAACACCAAGCCACGCTCCTGCAAATCTGCTGTCTTGCTCAAGATGAGCTCAGCAACATCTGCGCTCACATCAAAGGCCGCGCCCTCCATGGCGCCGTCGACCAGCATGCGCACTTTGCCAAAGGGGTTTTCAGGCAGGCGGATTTGTGTGTTGCGAACAGCGCCGAGGACAGCACCCACGTTGCGAAGCTCCCCACGGGGACCAAGCAGCTGCAGGGTGACCTTGCCTTCCTCCTGTGTTATTTATTTTGGGGGGCATGTGTGGGGGTTGGTATTTGTTGTGGGAATTACATATGCATGACAGGTACCATGTTGTGGGTGCCACACATGATTTTGCAAAAGAACAACGATGATACACCATGATACACCACATACAATACACGCATATGCACAAATAAGAGTCTAGTACTACCCACATACCAATGTGATTAAGCTACGGGGCTGGGGCACCTCTGTGCGCCCCGACAGGGCCGCCAGTGCTGCTGCCATGCGCATCTCGGGGTTTTCAGATCCCATGATCAAGCGGGCAGCAGGCATGAAAAACTGCTGTACCTCTGCATCGACCTGAGTGAGGCGGTGCACCACTTGCTGTGCACTTGCATGCATGACCTGTGTGGTGGTGGGGTTCGTTGTGTGGTGATGGGGGTCGTGTTGTGGTGGTCGTTGGTTGGTGATGGTCGTTGGTCGGTGATGGTCGTTGGTCGGTGATGGGTGTGTGGTGGCGTGTTGGATACAACATGAGTGTGATGATGATAGAACATATGGAATGCAGCCTGTTTGTTGCACCACATGCATGTCCAACAACAGCCATGTACACCACCACCCCACCCTCACACACCTGCTTGGGCGAAGGAGGAGAAATGTATTCAATATTGCTCGTCTCTGTCTCACGCAAAACACGTTTGAAATACCCCACTTCACGATGTGTAAACATGGCGATGGTGGTGCCGGAACGTCCAGCGCGACCTGTACGACCACTGCGATGCAAAAATGCCTCGGGCTCTTGAGGGAGTTCATAATGGACCACCAAATCCACATCGGGGATGTCGAGACCACGTGCGGCAACGTCTGTTGCGACCAACACGCTGAATTTGCCGTCACGGAATCGATGCAGCACCTTTTCACGAATCTGTGTGTTGTGTGAGGGTGGGGGGGGTGGAATGGGGGGGGTGTCGGTCAGTGTGGAGCGTGTCACTGCCAAAACATCATGTGCACTGTTGTTTTCCATCTGTGTAGTTTTCCACACAAGACACACCCACACCACACCCACACCACACCCACACCACACCCACACCACACCCACACCACCCTCAAACCACCACCTACCGTTTGGCTGATATCACCATGCAAAGGCTCACACGCAAGACTCTGTGCCACTGCTGCCGCCACCTCATCCGCATCCCTCTTTGTTTGGGTAAACACAATAGACTTGCCCAGTCCACCACCCTGGCGCACACCATACACAGTCAGCAGGTCCACCAGCACGCTGCGGCGGGCATCGGGGGAAACCTGCACAGCCAGCGCACTGTGTGTGGGGGGGTGTGAGTGTTTGTGGGTGGGAGTATGGTGGTAGATGTGCATGTGTGTGGGTGTGTGGGTGTGTCAATTGCGTATCAATACAATGTACTTGATGTATTGATTGAGACTTGATGTGTACATTTACAGCATACACAACACAATATACAATACAATACACAATACAATACACAATCCAAACAGCAACTCCAAACAGCAACTCCAAACAGCAACAATCACAACCAAAACCACCAAAACCAGACGGACACGTACCGAATGCTCTCTGCCATCTTCCCTGTTTGCTCATCCCCCACCAAATCAATGGTAATGGGATTAGTTTGAAAACGACGTGTGAGATTCTTCACCCAGCGGGGCATAGTGGCACTGAACAGCAGTGTCTGTCGTCCCTCCTCTGGTGCAGCACTCAGGATTTGCTCTACATCCTTGTCAAAGCCTACGTTGAGCATCTGATCTGCCTCATCCAACACTGCATACTTGAGCTGTGTTTGTGAGGTGGGGTGTTTGTGAGGTGGGGTGTTTGTGAGGTGGGGTATATGCTTTTGTATCCACATGCACAGGCGTGATGTACCAGCACAACATACACACCCACACTCCACCCACCCACACCAACATACCTCACTCAAGTCCAACACGTTGCGATCAATCAGGTCAATGATGCGTCCAGGTGTACCCACCACAATATCCACACCACCACGCAGCTGACGCTCCTGGGGTGGGTAGGGCGACCCACCATAATAACAGCCCGCCTCGAGGGTGGGAGCAGAGGATGCAATCTCACGATGCACTTGACTTGCCAGCTCACGAGTTGGCGCCAACACAAGGCACTGTGGGCGACGGCCTCGCTGCATGCCGCCATTGGCTGCACGATTGGCGAGGATCTTTTCAATAATGGGGAGGGAGAATGCAAGTGTTTTGCCACTGCCGGTGCGGGCACGTGCAATCAAATCACGACCATCCATTGCAGGCTGGGTGGGTGTGGGGAAATGTGTGGGGGGGAGTGCAGGGACAGCAACACTGCATGTGGTGGTGGTTGACAATTACGATGACATCCACAGCAAAAAACACAAACCTCAAAAACGGCCTTTTGAATGGGAAAAAGGGCGTTGATTCCACGGGCATGGAGTGCCTTCATGGTGACCTCACTCAAATTGTTGTTGGACAGCTGTACGTTTGTGGGGGGGGAGACACAACTGTTTATATCGCACTGCCCGTTTGGTATACCTACACTGCCAACTCCCCAACCACAACCACACCCACACCACTACACACCAGCAAAGACTCATCCTGCTCGGCGGCAGAGGCACTGGGACTAGCACTCTGCTCGCCCGATGCTGGGGAATCAGAGAGCAAGCGCTCGAGGTTGGCACGCTCTTCGTCCACCTCTGCGTCCACCACAGCCTGTGTATATATGTGTAACAGATGTCCAACACAGTTGGCGCCCGTTGGAGACGAAAATCCTGTTCACTCACAGACAACCACACAAGCTGTGCATGCGAGCAGGCGCGAACAAGGCGGCCGTGCGACGCATGGCCCATACAACACAGCACAATGCACAACAAACACATCAACACGCGTTTCGTGTCGTCAAACCAGGTTCGCACGCACGGAAACACATAGCATGCCCATACGTACCAACGATGCGTGTGCAGAAAGGCTACGGCCGGCCTTGCTATTGCCACCAGCAGCTGCGCATTGCACCAAAAAGGTGCGTGCACGACGAATCGGCGCGCCTGGAGCCAGCACATGGGCGTGCAGCAAGGGGGATGCTTGCAGATGGTGCCTAGCAACGGTTTGTGACGACAAATCTGCTGCTGGCAACATCGTTGTGTATGACATTCTCATCATGATGGGCTCAACAACCTGGGTCAAACAAAGTACTCGCTTGCTTTGTTGGCGCAAGGTTGCAGCCAAGAGCAATGGCATGTACTTTGGGGTGTCAAGCTGTTGTTGAGTATAGTAACGAACGATGTATGGGGATTGATGGGGTGGACCAGGGAAAAAATTCGCGTTTTTTGGTGGCGGGTGTCTGGAGAGTAAAAAACAGCAGGGCAGCCGCCACGACTTGGCGTGTTTTTTTGTGGGTTGCTCTTGTTGTTGACAGTTCAAGTATAACAGCTGGGTCAGGATGCCAACGCAGGTGCGGGAATCATACACGTTGGGGTGGTGTGTATGGTGGAGAGTGCATTGGGGAGTGCATTGGCAGCATCGAGCAGCATACGTGAGAGAATTGGTGCTGTGAGGGGTGCAGTATGAAAACATATGTAGGACAACAATATGGGAACAGTGTGCAGCTGCAGCAATCATGTTGCGGTGGTGAACGAGCTGCATTCGGTTCGCAGCAGACGCCGTAGGGCATGTTGTATAGCCAGCAGTGATGCCAGATGTGCTTTGGATGGCAAATATACTCAACCACACGGTGGCAGCAGCTCTGCAGCTGTTGTTCTGCTATACATCTCCCATCAGCCGCCAACATGCTGCTTGTGCAAGACAGCACCTGTGTGGGAAATGTGCAGCGTTTCTATACATTCTATCAGTGTATCGCAGCGTACCAGGCACCATGTCATTGCACATAATGCACATCACCTAACCACCACCACCCATCATCCTAACCACCACCTATCCCAAACATAACCCATCCCAAACAGGGTGCGTACAAGTACCACCAGTACCAGGTGGTGGGCCGCCATTTGCCAACAGAAAAGGAGGCTGAGCCCCCTGTGTACCGCATCAAGCTCTGGGCCACCGACCCTGTGCGAGCAAAGTCAAAGTTTTGGTACTTTCTCCGCAAGTTGCGCAAGGTGAAGAAGGCCAACGGCCAGATCTTGGCTTGCAACGAGGTATGCAATTCCTACTTGCAATGACCACTGGGGTTGTAGTGTTGGAGAACAAGTTGCGTCACCATGGTCCATCACATCCCTCCATTACACAGATCTTTGAAAAGTACCCCACCAAGATCAAAAACTATGGCATTTGGGTGCGCTACCAGTCGCGTACGGGCTACCACAATGCATACAAAGAGTATCGCGACACCACCCTCAACGGTGCAGTGCAGCAGCTCTATGAGGTATGAGCAGGATTGGTGATGATGCGCAGTGTGATTGTGACAATTGTATGACCGTGCTACAACAACCCCCTCTTCACATTCCACAGGAGATGGCATCTAGGCACAGGGCTCGCCACCCCGTGATCCAGATCATCAAGACCGCCACCGTCCCCGCAGCAGCCTGCAAGCGCGAGAGCACCACACAGTTTCACGACTCCAAGATCAAGTTTCCCCACCCCCGTATCCTGTCCCGACCATCCAGTGCAGAGTTCAAGACGATTTTCAAGGCCGGCCGCCCCAACGTTGCACAGTGGGCAAACTAGTTTTTGTGTCGTCGTCTTTTACTTGTTGTAACTGATTACACTATATAATATAGTTGCACGTTTCGAGTTTCACGACTGATAATTGCTTACCTATACAGCAAAAACTGTACAAAACTGCACATACGATGCCTGTCGATGCGCCAGATCGAAAGAAAAGAGCACTGGATCTGGTGGTGTGGGGAGCATCTGGTTTCACAGGAGAGCGTGTCGTGAAACAACTGGCAGCACAGGGATTTACGGGGTATGTTTTGGACACTAGTTCTCACTGTGAAGATGACGTCATCAACGTCGCCCACCCAACAGCTTGTGGGCAGTTGCAGGGAGATCACGAAACAAGCTCCTTGCCGTCCTCGACAAGTATAGCATATCCCACAGCGACGTGACCATCATCGAGGCAGATGTATCCGACTACAACAGCTTGTTGCTCCTCACACGCCAGTGCCGCCTGGTGCTCGCGTGTGCTGGGCCCTACCGCTTGCTTGGTGAGCCCATGGTGCGTGCCTGCATCCAAAATTCCACCGATTACCTCGATGTGTGCGGGGAGCCAGGTGTGCGATGGGTGGGTATACACACCACTATGATCAACAGCAATGTATATACATTATCAAGTACTCACATGTTCTTCTGTGTAAACGTACATCATCATGATGTTCATTCATGTACCCATTCCCCCATATGTATTGATACACACACATCACACTCCCCCTGTACATGCACACACATCACATTCCCCCCTATGTATACATACACACACATCACATTCCCCCCTATGTATACATGCACACACATCACATTCCCCCCTATGTATACATGCACACACATCACATTCCCCCCTATGTATACATACACACACATCAAATTCCCCCCGTACATACACACCCACACAGAATTTATAGAGCGTATGGAAGCATCCTACTTTGATCATGCTGCGAGTAATGGTTGTTATGTTGCATCAGCAGTGGGTTTTGATAGTATACCAGCAGAGTTTGGGTGTTTATATGCATTAGAGCAACATCCAGGTGTGTTTGTTGGGGGTGGAGTGTATATATATACATATGTCGAGTGACAGAGAGACAATATGCTGTGGTGTGGATTGGATACATGGTGGTATTAATAGTGTGCATGCCTGTGAATACACAGGTATGCAGCGTGTACATGCTATTGAATCATTTCTGACAGTGACCACTGGACCAGCGGGAGCTACAGGTATGTTTATGTTTGTGTATGAAAGTGGATTTTTGTGTCTGACAGTACACACACGCTGTGGGCTGGTAGACCACTCGTGCACAATGTACCCACAAACTCAGGTCATTTTGCAACATTTGAGAGTGCTGTACTGGGTTTTCAACATGCAGGTGTGCTATCAGTGTGTGCATTTGCACAGTTCAATGTTGTACAAAACCAATGTCACAGGATATTGTAAGAAAAAACCACCACCCATCCTCACCATCCTCACAGGAAATTTGAGGGGATTGAGAAAACTCACAGAATCCATGTCATGGCGGCGTCCTGGGCGCAAGGGCCCACCGGCCCCACCCCTGCGTCGACAACAGGGGCCCTTTTTTGATACACGGATGCAAAAGTGGACACTACCTTTCCCAGGTGTTTGTGTGGGGTGGGGTGGGGTGGGGGCTGCATGTGTGTGCGTATGTAGAGTACTTAACCCAGTGCATGTACTACAATAGACTTTCAACAACAACACCCCCAACACCACCATAGGCTCAGACGCCTCAGTGGTACGCCGCCAGCAGCAAATGACAGGCAATTGCTTTCATTACGCGGCCTACTTTACCGTCCCATCATGGAATGCCTTGGTTATGTTTTCCCTGTTTGGTGGCCTAGCCACATGGATGGCCAAGTATGCGTGGGGTCGTGCGCTGCTCATGCGTTACCCCAAGCTCTTTACGAGGGGTCTGTTTAGCAAGCAGGGGCCCACTGAGGAGCAAATGCGCAGCACGGGGTTTGTCAAGACACTCATCGTACATGGGTTTGGGGCGGATACAAGAAAAGGTACGTGCTTGTATTTTTGTATTGTTGTATCTGTATTTGTGTCGACACCCCCATTCTGTTCACCACCCCCTCAGGTGAACATGTCACGTCGTCCTCCCCCGACCCCACCCCGTTGCTCCCAACGACCCCCAATGTGCATGCAGTGGTGCAAGTCAAGGGACCAGAACCCGGCTATGTTGCCACACCCATCATCTTGGTCAATGCAGCACTCGCACTGATGGACTCGCGTGACACACTGGGTGTGCCGTGTGGGGTATGGACAGCGGGAGCGCTGTTGAGGAAGACAGACTTGATTGCACGATTGCAAAAGCATGGAGTGACGTTTGAGGTGGTGGAGGATGCAAGAGAAGCAGGTGTGCACAGCCCGCTGGCCACGAAAAGCACGTGGGGGGGGAAAAGGGGGTTGAGGAATTGAATTGGTGTTCAACATCATCATTGCAACAACACAAAACATCATCAAAGTCGTTCTTTTCCCACACGCAATCTCCTTCTCAATGCACCCGTGCCGTGCCCATCTCACGCTCCTCCTCATACTCAATCTCCACATTACGCCGCCGTCGCCGTGCCCCGCCTTTGCCCGCTGGTGCACCCTTGCGCTTCTTCGTTCCCCCTTTCTCATCGTCATCCTCCTCGTCCTCACCACTGCTCCCTTGCTCCCAGTCTTCCATTTCCTCATCAGACATTTCCACCTCACTCTCACGCAAATACTCGATCTATGTTTTGAATGGGTGTGTGTGAAGGTGTACACTACCCTGTGTGTAAACAAACAATAAACCATGCCCCCATATTCCCCCACATACCTCCTCCTCCTCTTCGTCCTCGTCCTCCACAAATTCCTCATACCCCTCCTCCTCCTCTTCTATTTCCTGTTCATCCAACACTTTTTCATATTCTTTCACTGGAAAGTTGTAAATATCCCCATATGTCCCACTCTGCAGGCGTTTTAACAATTCTGCCTCAATTGCCTTGTCCAGTCGTGCTGCCACCTCTGCCTTGGCCTCTCTACGGCGTTCGCGTTTTTCAGTGCGCGTGGGGATGGTGACAAGCTTGTTTCGGGGCTTGACCTCGAGGCGACGCATGCGAATGAGGTATTGGGAAATCTTTGTCAGGCGCTGCTTGTTTTTGTGCACCAGAAATTTGGGCCAGTACTACCATGTGTGAGGGGGTGTTGGAGATAAAATAAAGGATGAGTATTTGTGCAAAGAGAGTAACAAGGTACCTGCAAGTGCTCGTCGATCTGTGCCAGTGCCTTGGCATAGTTTTTCCTCAACCGTATGCGCTGCCACATCTTGGCTGGTGTGTGTGCACGTTCTGCAGTCTTCATGTACAAGTAGCAGCGACCATTGTCCTCCCGAATGGTGGCATAGCGGCTGTTGGCGAGTGGGCAGGACGACCGATTGCACAAGCCAGTCACATTGTATTCATTTCTGCAAAAATTCTGTGTTTTTGTTTTGGCCTTGAAGCTGCAGTGACCATGGGCAATGATCTGAGTAGAGGGTTGATTGATGATTGTGGCATGCGGCGGCAACACATTCCTTGTTTCAGTTTTGTTAACAGACCACACGCACCTGCCACACGACTTCGTCGTGCTGCATGTGTGGGTTGAGGGAAAGGGAGGGGGGAACAACGTGCGCAAGGAAAAAGTGGCGACACGAACGAGATGGGGGCGAGAGGAATTACGCTGGCAGAGAATCGGCTGCTAGTGTCTGCTGCTTTTCCTTTTGTCTTGTGAGAATGCACCCGTCAATGTTTTTTGTGTTACACCAAAAGAAAAAAACAGCAACCACCCACCGTCACCATTCCCTTTCTCAGGCAAAAGGCAGAGACACGCCGTTGGTGGCAAATGTCACAGTAAAGGGCGAGGCGAGATGGTCTGCCAGGTTTTCAATGGGGCCCTTGCCTGTTGCAAAGTGTTGTGCGAAAAAGCCAAGCACTGCCACCATTGCCAAGCGGCCCTGTGTGTTGTTGTTGGGAGGAGTGGTACATAGTAAGGTGGAGTGTTGTTGAGTTTTGGAACACATCTCGCTCACAAAACAGCACTCCCACCACACATCATACGTTCTTGATCTCCTTGAGCTTGTATTCCTCAAACTTGGCAGCGTCACCGCGGGAGAAACCCAAAAAGTCAAAGTACTTGCCACCAGGGTAGCCGTTGCCCACACCCTTGAAGTCGTCGGTGATGCCGAAAAAGCTGCCATCTGCCTGGCTGCCGGGGTTTTTAAAGTCCTCAAGGCGCTTGAGCTCAACCCACTGTGTGAGGAGCACCTGGGCAAAGATCAGCGCAGCTGTGTGTGTTTGGGGGTGGGGTGTGAGAGAGAGGGGGAGAGGATGTTGAATGTCTACAAAGTCTGGGGGGTTCTGTAGCATATGGAAAAGACACATCAGGCAACGCATATGTTGTTTGGCATCACCAAATACCACACAAAAACAGTACACGCGTACGTACGCAGAGGGATGCTGCTGGACTCGATGGAAACCAGGCCGGCATCATACCACTCGGGGATGTTTGCACCAGCAGAGTGCAGGATCTGTGTGGTGATTTGTTTGGGGAATTACATGTAGCTCATGTGGTTGGTTGTACGATGCCATGCCGACAACACCCCCACATACGCTGGTAAAGAGGATGCCTGCTGCGCCCATCATGGCAGTGCGGCCGTGCACAAGCTCTGCCTGCACAAACCTGTTGTAGAGGTGTGAGGATGATGAGGATGATGGCACAAGCAACACGATGATCGTCCCGCCATGCATATCACATACCACTTGAGGAGCTGGGGGTCAGAGCCCAAGTTCAAGGGGTCAAAGCCAAAATCTGTGATGCATTTACATGGTGTATCTACACGGTGTATAAGCGCCCTACATCCCCATCTGTACACCACCCAACGTACCACCAGCAAGGGTGCCATCCAAATGCTTGGGAGGAGGGTTTCCTGGAAACCACACAGGTCGATCAGCTGCTGCCATCACGCGCATCCCTCGTGCAGCCTATTGGTGTGGTATGCATGTGGTCAACGAGGCGATCTCTGCAAACAGATACACCCCCCCTGTATCCGCTCGTGCATCTGCTGCATACCTGTGCACGGCTGGACTGGCTGCTGCGGCGCAAGGCCATGCCGGCCAAGCTGGTGCGGGTAAGCATGGTCGATGCCATTGTGGTGGTGTTGCTGCTCTACACTTGGCGCGACGTACACCGATATGAATCAGGTCTGCACTAGTACAGCAGCTTGGATAGCGAAAACTACGCCCAAACAAGCACAAAAAAAGTCGCTAAGGTTGTTTAGGATAAGCACGACTTCATCTGTTCACACACTGTTGGATCTCCACATCGCGTCCGTCAAGATGGCAGCCACATGCATTGCACCCAGCACTATGTTTGCCCGTACCACACAGCGCTCGTTTATGGGGAGCAAGATCTCTGGTCCTAAGATCTCTGCTCCTACCAACGGCGTACGCGTTTCAGCTAAGTTGGGTAGCTGGAGTCCAGGTAGCGAAACGCCTGCTTATCTGGAGAACGCTGTGGGCTCGTATGGTTTCGACCCCTTGTCACTGGCCAAGGAGCCTGCAGCATTGCAGCGATATACCGAGGCTGAGCTCATCCACTGTCGCTGGGCCATGGTTGGCGTTGCTGGATGCTTGGGAGTGGAGCTTTTTGGTCAAGGGTCGTGGTTTGATGCACCCCTGTGGGTACGTTTCGGGGGGGGAAGATATTGCAAGATGATGCACGCATGTGGCGCACGCCTCTTTACCCCCTCCTCCCCCCTTTTAGGCTGTCAACGGTGGCACTGCAACCTACTTTGGCGTGCCCGTGCCCTTTGACCTGGCAACCCTGGCTGTTGTCGAGCTTGTGCTGATGGCTGCTGCCGAGTCCCAGCGTGGCAATGAGACTGACGCAGAAAAGCGCAAGTACCCTGGTGGTATGTGGTGGTGGAAGTGGATGTGGGTAGTGGTCACTCTCTGCTGTTTGTTTCTGCTCCTTCCCGCCCACGCCATCCACCCACGACATCTCTTCTCCCCCCCCCCACGTCATCCACCCACATCACCGACACACATCACCCACGCCCTCGTCCACCCTCCTCATTCGCTCAAATATTTGCCCCCCCCCCCCCCCACCATCAGGTGCATTCGATCCTTTGGGATTCTCCAAGGACCCTGCTGCATTTGAGCAGAACAAGATCAAGGAGATCAAGAACGGCCGCCTCGCAATGATTGCCTTTGTGGGCTTTGTTGGTCAGGCATACGCTACAGGAAAGAGCCCCCTGGAGGCACTGGCTGCACACCTGGCAGACCCTGCTCACAACAACTTTGCTGAGAATGGTGTGTCGCTCTCTTTCTTGCCTACGTTTTAAGCTTGGGGAGGATGTGTGAGAAGGGGGGGAGTGTTTTGTTTGGTTCTGTGGACCCCCTTCTCTCCCTTCCTTTTTTGATTGTCGAGTACGGAGGTAACAAAAGAGAAAGAAGAGAAACAAAGAAAGCAAGGGGAAGGGAGGGAACGAGAAAGAGAGGCGAGGGAAGGAAAGAGAGGGAAGAGAGTGAGAGGGGGAGGAGGGAAAAGAGGGAGAAACCCTCCCCTTTCTTTAAATCTCCCTTCCCTTTTCTCCCTCTTCCCTTTCTCCCCCTTTCCTCTCTTTCTCTCTCCCTCCCTCCCCCCCTTCTCCCCCCCCCCCCTTTCTTTCACCTCTCTTTCCTTTCCATCCCTCCCTTTTTCTGATGGAAAGGACTGGGAAAGCAGAAAGGAGAGGGGAGAAAGAGAGAGAGAGGAAGGGGAGGGGAGAGGATTACGCAGAGGTTGCAAAACGTGCGCGACTGGATAGCTTTTTGGTCGGACAACTCGTGGTGGTGGACGGTCGAGTGGACCGGCCGGGCATCGAGTGCATGGAGCGCGTATGGCGGTGGGTAACGAAATGTGGTGGTGGAGTGTTGCTCCCCATCAGCTTGGGGGTGTGTGAGCGTGGATGCGCGAGACGATCCCCAATTAGGGCGCCATCTTGTTCACTTCTTGGTGTGGATGGCAACCGATACATCAACATCCTGTGCTGCTTGCCAGGGAAGGACAGTGAGGGTGGGCAACACCACAAGCACAGGGGTGAGAATGGTTGAGGTGTATATTGCACATGGCCGCAGCGTGAAAAAAAACAAACCAGCGTCATCAAATAATTCGTCATAACCCCATCAAAAATGTCAGTCCTAACGTCAATCCTAATACAACACATGATCAAACAAAAATCAGCTGCTTCGCCGACGGCACTCTTCATTCCCGAGTTGCTCGTATATCCTTGCAAACAGGGCATCACGCAGCGCACCCTCCTCTTCCAGCACGTGCTTGGTACCCTCTACGCTCCACAACTGGGCGCCGCTGGGCTCGGGCACCCCACGCTCCACCCGCATCTTTTCCACCTGCAACGAGTGCCTGCTTGTGGCGCTAAACAATGTCCGGGTGTTTTCTGTCCCCACCGCCCGCTGCACGTGCTCTACGCGGTCGTCGTGGGTGGTGGTTGGGTCATGGAGCTTTTGTAGCATGTGCAGCACGGCAGGGTCGGCAATGCCACAGGCAGGGGATGTTGGTGCACGCAGTGGTGGTGGTGGTGGTGGTGGTACGGAGACTGCATGGGTCGTGACGTGAGGCGTGTGGTGAGGGCGTGTGGTGAGGCCTTTGCCGAGGCGCGCGACGTGTAGCCACAAAGAATCTGTCCATCGCCATATGCGTATTGCAAACGTGATGGCGGCAAAAAAGAGCTTTTGGAAATGATGGTACAAGGCCACTTGTGAGGGTTGTTGTTGTTGCACCTGGGGGTGGATGATGGGGTAATGTGTAGGCCTCTCACAAAATACACCCACTCCAAAATGCATACCTCTGTTGGTGGTGGTTCCACCACGCCAGCGTGATAGGCAGCGTGGCTAGAGAGATGATGCTTGAAGATGCATCGCTTTTGAACAAGAACCAAGGTGTGCGGCTGCTGCTGCAACCTCAAATGTACGTGTGGGCCAACCAATGGAACCACGGGCATGTCATTGCGATGTACCGGGGCGTGGATAGGCAGACGCATGTTCTCAATGCTTCGGGTGCCCCCCAAGGAGGCGGTGTTACTGTGTTACTATTGCAGTGTTTCGTATTTGCAGTGTTTGTGACGTGATTGTTGCCGTGTTTTTGTTTCTAACAAAGCACTTGCAACAATTGTTGATTGCATCCATCGTTGTGCTCATCAGTACTGTTGCAATCAGTTCACGCACATTCTTTATACTTGAAAAGCTTGAAAATATACCCCTCACTGTAGGAGTACACACCACGACACATTATTGTGTCGCCATCAACTACCCTCGAGATTGTGACAGCATCAAGCAGTACCACAAGAACAGCATAGCAGCACGCATTGGTATCATTCACAGATCCACACAACAATGGATTCAACAGCTGTGCAACGGACGTGCAGCTAAACTGCATTGAATCACCATCTTGAGTGATGAACAACAACACCAACGTCTCTCGTCGCAGCAGTATGTTATGCTCATGATCATCACACCCATGATCATCACCCATCACCACCCAACACCACCCAACACCACCCAACAACAACAGCAAGTGGAACCAGTGCACCATCAAAAACACGTCTTGCCGCGGTGGCCGTCAAGGAAATGTTGGCACTGCAGCAAGAGGCACGGCTCCTCAATCCCTCTGGCAACCAACCAAAATGGAGCGCCGTATTTCGGTATGGTGTATGCTCTCATACATCCCCTGTGATGACAGACATTCATCAACCCCCCATCACCCAGTGCACACTGGGTGGACTATGTGACGCTGGCCGTGCTGATGACACTGTGGCTCATCATGGAGGACATGCACCCATACACAAGAGTATTGTATTTCAAGACAGATGCCCAACTGTGGCGATATAGCTACCCACTGCGCCCCAACACTGTTCCCCCACTGGCAGTGCCTGCCCTTGCTGTGGGTGGCCCCCTGGTCATTTTCATCGTCTACTATTTTGCATTTCGTTGCAGCCGTGTCGAGTTTCACAACCTCACACTGGGGTTGCTGAGTGCTGTGTTTGTGACTGCATCCGTCGTCAACTTTGTCAAGCTCAATGTGAGTGTTGTTGTTTGGGCGGGGGGGTGTACACAGCCCGCTTGTTTCACACTTTTGGTCACCACACATAGGTTGGTCGGCCACGTCCCCATTTTGTTGCGCGATGCTGGCCATCGGCCGAGCCACGGTTTGATGCCAATGGCATGCCAGACTGTGTGGGCGGCGTCCACAGTGTTGCCGAGGGGCTTAAAAGCTTTCCAAGTGGTATGGGATGTGTACGCGTGGATGTGTACCCGCTATTTGGCAGCAGCCTCACACCATCATCACATTTCACACAGGGCACACAGCATGGAGCGCATCGGGGTTGGGTTTTTTGGGTTTCTTCTTGCTTGGGAAAAGCAAGGCATTTGACGGCAGCGCACACCCCACACGGTTGATTGCCGGATTGCTGCCCATGGTGGTGGCGCTGTGGATTGCGCTCACACGCATGCAGGTTGGGTAATGTCAACAACAACACGTGTATCCACATCCATCACCAATAACAACACATCACCAATCTCCATAGGATTACTGGCATCACTGGGAGGATGTGGTGGCGGGCTACCTGTTGGGCTTGACGGTGGCATATTGCTTTTATCGTTCCCTCTACCCACCGTTGACGTCGTCCAGGGCTGATGTGCCCATGCTAGAGTACCACACGCGCCACCATGCAGACCACAGCAAGGCGTATGGGCACCACATGGATGCCAGGGCACGTGAAAAGCGGACATCGTTCACAGAGCCGGGGAGTACTCGGGGACGTGGAGAGGGCACAGAGATTACCGAAGCAACACCACTCATTGCCACCAATGTGTGATTGGGTTTCTCTTTATTTCTGCAAGGCGTTGCGCTCAAAGATCCCTCATGGGGGCGCCTCCAACGAAACAACGTTCTGTATTTAACCCCTAATCGTCCAATCGTTCGTCACATTTCTTTGTGCATTTTGCATATAACAAACAAAGGCTCTTCGCAGCAAGGACGGTGCAGCGCAGACAAACAGATCTTAGCGCCAGCATTGCAGCTCACTCGGTACGTGCTAACAATCACGCAACAACCCCCCCAATACATTGCATATGTGTATTCTATGTGAGACCGGGCGGTGGTTGGGCAGGAAACGCTCGCTAGGGTTGTGTTGTTGAATCCATTCCATTGCTCCCCTCTACAACTCGCGTACCCAGCTCGGACAACCCTAATATGACCCCCAACACTTCGCATATGTCATTGTACATCATTCGGACTGTTTCTGTAGTGCTCGTACTTTGACTGCTCGCGCTCTCATAATTCGCGCATCGCATCCACTCGCAGGAGACGTAAACATGAAGTCTGTACTTTTGGCAATCCTCTCGTTCTTGATGTTGGCAGGTATGGTTTTTGCAGGACGAGTGTGTTTTACGTGCGTGGGAGGGGGCTGGAGGGGTAGTATGATGGCCAGCCGTTTGCCACCCACACATCGTCGTCACCCACACACTCCACAGTGGCCTCGGCAAGCCGCGCACAGCTCCCCCTGCCAACAACCACCCTGCCAGCCACCGTGGCAACACGTGGCCGTATGATGCAGGCCTACTATGGCAGCCCCCGTCCTTATGGCTACTACAGCAGCCCTGCACCATACTATGGCTATAGCCCTTCACCGTATGCTCGCCCATACAGCCGCCGTTGAACAAGGTGGTTGAGGAAATGCACATATGAGCGCATGAAAATGAGCGTAAAACGTGAGAAAGCTATTGTACACATGGTGTGACAAAAGAGTTGTTGAGACATAGGACGATTGCACATACTATTTCATCAGGCCTTGCTTCCTGGTTGTTCGCAGCTGCGCAGAGTGACTGTTTCATATGGTGCTGCAGTTTCATGTACTGGGTGGGTGATGTGTGCGCTGTGTGTGTCCGGAGCCCTGTTGTTGTTGTGTATACACCAGTGGTACCCTGCACATTACTTGCGACCCGTCTGCCCCATGTGTTGTAACCTGCTCATAGCACGGATGATACACACAGGCATTTTCAAATGCTGCGTGTGTCTCTTTCACCGCAGCTCCAAATTTCAAGCACCACACCTGCCAAGCCATATGCCCCAGCGTTCAAACACTCTGCAGCCAAAAAAAACATATATTTTTCATGCCCGATCGTCATTCATTCACAACGCAATCTCTGTTCAACACAACAAGCACATACTGCATACTGCACGCACACCACACAGCGGCACCACAACCAACGCGGTTTCTGCATCACATCACCACACCACAAGCCACTCGCCCGACCTCTCCTCAACACGGTACGGTCTGCACGGTGATCAACACTATGATCAACACCACTGCTCGCTTGCTGTTGTCTCTATGCCTGCACGTCATCTTGTATGTTTGGTTGATCGCGTCTCCTCTTCCTGACCCTGACGCTCCAAACGCACTGCTTGCTGTGTAGAGCATATCAACACGAGCCCCACACCGACTGGTTTTGAGCCATCGGCTGTGTCTGGCCACCGTGCTTCCATCCCACCTTCCACATGATCCTTCACCTGCACCCACCCACCACAGAGCACCATGAACGCCACCAAGATCTTTGCGCTCATATCCATCCTCGTCTTCACTCTGCTGGCAGGTACGTGGACGTCTTGGGACGGAAATGTCTGCACACCCAATGTCTGATGTTAAACAACGTGCTTCCCCCACACACAATAGGTACCGCATCTGCCGCAGCACCACTGCGCGGCCCACGCAACATCCCCTTGCCTGCCAAGCAGATCTCCATTGCCGACGTGACAACCATGGCCATGCCACAACGACGCCTGTTGTCATACGGCTACTATGGCTACAGCCCCACACCATATGGCTACAGCCCCAAGCCTTATGGCGCATAAAGTACCATTATTTTTATTTCCTCTGGCGGCGAAAGGGCCTGGGCGGCCCCCGCAGCGTATTGTCCCGCTGCGACACTGCACAAGTGGTAGTCGCCCATGTGCCCTGGAGCGAGCAATAAATTGGCGCATCCCAGCGCCCTATGTCTCTACTTTCTTTGCCAACCTGCTGTATGGCACATGACCGAGTCATCCTGGACAGCAACCAAGTTTGTGTGTTTTGATGATCAACACTTAACATTATTATGGGTGGTGGTTGTACTGTATTCACCAAGTGACGTGCTGTTTCTGTGTTGTTTGATGGTGCCCTTTTTATATGTATATATGTGGATGCACATGCCACAAATGTTTTATAAAAAGGCCTCTTCATTTCTCGCGCTGTGCCCCTGTACGGTTGTGCTGCCAAATGCTGCAATACATGTTTTTTGCTGTTTGTTTGTATCCTATTGCTGCCTATGCGTTGTTTGTCGCAGGTGTCATTCTACTAGGATTTGTGTAGAGTAGGATGGTGCAGGGGCAACAATGTGTGCGTTTGGTGGTGATACCAATGCATCTACAAGGCCCCTCGGCTTGGGTGGTGCACCTTGTGATGCTTTCATGTCCTATGGCTGGTGATCCTTTTATGACTGTGTAATAACGGTGTGCGTGCATGCATCCAATTACCACAGTCTGTTGTGTACCCCTAGGTTGGTTTCTTTTCATTGTGCTGCCCTCCAAGCCACCCTTTTTATTCTTTCCCAGCCGGCGATCATTTCCACTTGACTGCTGCATGAATTTGTTCAACCTCCATAACAACCCTCGGGCAATGTAACACCACGGTTTTTTTCTTTCAAGAATGGATTCCACAACAATATCAATCGAGGCCCTGGCCCGTCTTGGCACGCTTGCTGCCTCGCGAGGGCCCCCCCGCAGCTTGCACATACCGCTTTTTGCGCTCCTCGCGGTTGTATTTGGCACGCCACGCCTCCTCTGCTGCTTGCTTTTTTGCGCGATGTGCCGACTGCTTGGCTGCCTGTGTGGATGATGATTTAGTGATTGTGGCGCTACACAATCACACCCTTGTGACACCCCCGTACCGCTGCACGCCGTGCTTCTGCTTTGCGGTTGCGAATGGTGTTGAGTTGCTGCAACAAGGTAACTTGCTTGCGTTCTGCAGGCTCAAGCACCACTGCACGACGCTGCTCCAGGGTGGGGCGCTTGCGTTTTGGTTCAAGTTTTGGTTTGGATTTAAACGGCAACACCCGCTGCAGCGATGTCGGGACCTGTGTTGGGTGTTTGGGCGGTGTTGGCAACTGTTGTGTTTTGGCATTGGCATTGGCATTGGCAATTTTACCCAACAACACACCCGCAATGGTGCAAATCGCTTGGGTGCCCGCTCGATGGGCCGATACAACGAGTCGCTGTTTCGAGGGGCAGCCTCCCCACGCAATCGCCGCAGCTGCGCAACTGTCTTCATCGCCACCCATCCTTCATCCGTGCTGTCTATTGTCCCACCATTGTTTTCCGTTGCAAGCACACCATCATGGTGACCAGCCGCCACAGGGCCCCTGTCTTCGTAATACCCCAGCCCAAGAGGGCCCGTTGTAAACACCATACCCTCCCGGGCCCCCAAAAACCTTGACGCTGCAACAAAACCCCCCTCAGAATGTGTAGTAATGCCCCCCTTGACCCCAGCATCCTGTGGCGGTCCTGTCGTGCCTGGGGGCTCGTGCCCATCCACCACGTCGCCATCAGTGCCGGGAGCTGCGATCGGTGCGCGACCCTTGCCCTGTCGAGCAAGGGCCCGGGTGCCCCTGATGCTTGACTGTGGGCTTGCCAAGAGGTTGGTCACTGGGTTGTACATCTTGGGTACATCCACCTGGGTGTTGTATTCGAAATGGTGTGTGGGTTGTGGGATGGTGTGTGGGTTGTGTGTGGTACATAGAGGTGGTGGGTCCTGTCCTCCCACGCAATTTCCCCCCACAATCATGCACAAACTCGTACAAAAGAAGCCTCCCTCATCACCCCCCCTCACACCTACACCAACACGCCCACTCCATACCTGCACAAATGCTCTCAAAAACACAATATCACTCATCAATGGTCTATCCTCAAATGTGATGCGCACTGCACCCTCAGGGGTGCCCCCACTCCCGCCCCGGAGGGCCTTTTTGATGCTGCCTCGGATACCAGAGACTGTACGTACAGATGCCCCTTCAAATTTTGCAGCTTCTAGTTGGGTGGTGAACATGCCCTTGATGAATGCTGTGTTTTTGTGAATCTGTGTTTTGAAGAGAAGGGGGTGGGGGGTGGACACACCATACATACACACACAGTATACAGACACAGTATACATAAATACACACAGTATACAGACACAGTATACATAAATACACACAGTATACAGACACAGTA
>VFQP010000260.1_pt1 | contig 125788 bp, 104 predicted proteins | sample 3512351 | NCBI WGS metagenome assembly VFQP01 (sample SAMN10412372, study PRJNA504923) | tailings metagenome | isolation source: Relicate 1 Philex TSF1 revegetated site | place: Philippines: Tuba, Benguet | collected 2017-08-29
CTGAACAACCCGGCGGGCCACCTGGAGCCGGGCGAAAGCCTGGTGCAGGCCGCCGTGCGCGAGACGCTGGAGGAAACCGCGCACCCCTTCCAGCCCGAGGCGCTCGTGGGGGTCTACCTGGCCCGTTTCGAGCGCGCGGACCAGGCCATCACCTACCTGCGCTTCGCCATCAGCGGCCAGGTGGGCGAGGCCATCGCCGGCCGCGCGCTCGACAAGGGCATCGTGCGCGCCTGCTGGCTCACGCCCGACGAGGTGCGCGCTTCAGCCGCGCGGCACCGCAGCCCCCTGGTGCTGCGCTGCATCGAGGACCACCTGGCCGGCCGCCGCCTGCCGCTCGACCTGCTGCACACCCACCCCAGCGTCTTCGGCGCCTGAAGGCGCCGGTTCCTCGCACCGCCCCAAGGGCAGCCACAGCGAGAAACAGGTGCCGCGCCCCGGGCGCGAGCGCACCGACAGCGCCAGCCCCAGCAGCAGCGCCGTCTGCTTGACGATGACCAGGCCCAGGCCGACCCCGCTGTCGGTTTCGGTGCCGGCCTCGCCGCGGAAGTGGCGCTCGAAGCGCTGCGCCTCTGGTTCCGGCGGCAGGCCGCCGCCCGTGTCCCAGACCTGCAGCAACACGCCCGCGCGCCGCACGCGGCACGACACCAGCACGCCACCCGCCTCGGTGTAGCTCACGGCGTTGCTGACCAGGTTGAAGACGATGCGCCGCAGCAGGGGCGCGTCCGTGGTGACCTGCACCAGGCAGGGCGTGATGGACCAGCGCAGGCCCTTGGCGCGGGCCTGCGGCCCGAAGGCGTCGTCCACCTGGTCCAGCAGGGCCTCGAGCGAAAAGCTGTCGCGGCGCGGCACCAGCGAGCCGGTTTCCAGCCGCGCCACCGTCATCACCGCGTCGAGCAGGCGATCGGCCCGCTCCAGCCCGGCCTTCATCTGCGCCAGCATGGGCTCGGGGTCGCGCAGCGGGCGCTGGCGCTCCAGCGCCTCGGCCGCCAGCGTGATGGCGTAGAGCGGCTGGCGCATGTCGTGGCTCACGGCGGCGAGGAAGCGCGATTTTTCGACGATGGCCCGCTGCGCCATGTCGCGCTCCACCTCCGAGCGCGCGCGGTCGGTGTGCGCACGCGCCGCCATCTGGCGTTCGACGCGGAAGCGGTCGGCCAGCGCAAAGGACAGCAGCACCATCTCCAGCGCGGCACCGATCATGGGGGCGTGCACCACCAGCGCGTGCTCCGGCAGCCAGCCCAGGCGGTAGGCGACGTTCACCAGCGCGCTCAGCCACAGGCTGGTCCAGGCGACGGTGAAGGGCAGCGCGGCGGGCCGGCGGTCGCGCAAGCCGTCCACGGCCATGGCCACCAGCAGCAGCGTGGTCACGGCCACCAGCCAGGGCGTGATCAGTTGCCCCGGCGACAGGGGTGGCGGCAGCGTGAGCAGGAAGGCCGCGCCCCAGGCCCCGGTGAGCATGCGCGCGGCGCGGTCGAGCCGCGGCGCGTGCGCGCGGGTCTGCAGGAAACTGCGCGCGAAGGGCAGCAGCAGGCCGGCGCCCAGCGCCAGCGGCAGGTTGACCAGGTAGTGCTGCAGCAGGGCGCTGCCGGGCCACAGGTACTGCGCCCCGAAGCCCGTGTTGCCGAACTGCCAGAAGCCGAGCGCGGTGGCGAAGCCCACGTAGTACAGGTAGGCGCGGTCGCGGATGCTGAAGTACAGCATGGTGTTGTAGAGGATCAGCCCCACGAGCAGGCCGAAGTAGGCGCCGTTGAGGCCGTAGACCCACTGGTCCCGCTGGGCCAGGGCGTCGCGCTGCCACAGCTCCGCGGGCACCTGGGCCACCCCGGCGGTGCGCACGCGCAGATAGACCAGGGTGTCGGTGCCGGAGGCGAGCGCCAGCGGGATCGCCGGCAGGTGGTGCGAATGGGCGCGCTGCCCGGGCGGCAGGCTGTCGCCGCTGAGGCCCCGCACGAAGGCCCGGCCCGGCGCCGCGGACCAGAGCTCGACCAGGTCGAGGTTGGCATTGCCCATCACCCACACCCAGTCGACAGGCGCATCGGCCCGCGCGCGCAGCACCACGCGGAACCAGAGGTCGACGGAGGTCATGCCGAGGTTGCCCTGGCGCCAGCCCGGCGGCAGCGGGCGGAACGCCGGCGGCTCGGCGGCCGGCTGGTCGGGCCGCCAGGGGTGTTCGCGGTTGTCGAGGTACTGCAGTGCCGGGGTGAGTTCAACGCTGCGCTGGTGAGCGCCCACCTCCACCACGGGTGGGCTGTCGGACGCCGCACAAGGCAGCACCGCAAGCCACAGCCACACCAAGGCCATGCCCCGCCGCCATCCCTGACCGACTGGCGCCCCTTCGTGCATCGTCACCCCACGATACGCGGCCCGCCCAAATGGCGCGCCGCTGGAAGGGGACCAGTATTTGTGCGGCGCGCGATCGCCTCAATACTGCGATGGCAGTAGATCCCCCCCCGGGGTATCCCTGGACACCCTTCAGGCGACGAGCGCGGCGGCGGGCGCGAAAGCGTCCTCGCCCGAGGCCGCCTCGGTGACGATCACGCCCCCGCCCAGGCAGACCTCGCCGTCGTACAGCACGGCGCTCTGGCCCGGCGTGACCGCCCACTGCGGCTGCTCGAAGCGCAGCACGAAGCCCTCGCCACCCAGCGGTTCGAGGGTGCAGGGCGCGTCGGCCTGGCGATAGCGCGTCTTGGCGGCGATGGCCCCGGCGGGCGGCGGCTCGCCGGCCACCCAGCTGGCGTCGTGCGCGCGCAGGCGCGGCGTCAGCAGCCAGGGGTGGTCGTGCCCCTGCACGGCCCACAGGGTGTTGTGGGCGATGTCCTTGCGCGCGACGAACCAGGGCTCGTGTTCGCTGCCGCCCTTCTGCGCGCCCTTGGCCTTCACGCCGCCGATGCCCAGGCCCTGGCGCTGGCCCAGGGTGTAGAAGCTCAGGCCCACGTGCTCGCCGATGGTGCGGCCGCGCTCGTCCTTGATGGGGCCCGGGGCGCTGGCGATGTAGCGGTTGAGGAACTCGCGGAAGGGGCGCTCGCCGATGAAGCAGATGCCGGTGCTGTCCTTCTTCTTCGCGTTGGGCAGGCCGATCTCGGCCGCGATGCGGCGCACCTCGGTCTTGGGCAGCTCGCCGACGGGGAACATCGTCTTCGCGAGCTGGGCCTGGGTGAGGCGGTGCAGGAAGTAGCTCTGGTCCTTCAGCGGGTCCAGGCCCTTGAGCAGCTCGTGGCGGCCGGCGCGCTCGCGCACCCTCGCATAGTGGCCGGTGGCGATCTTCCCGGCGCCCAGGCGCATGGCGTGGTCGAGGAAGGCCTTGAACTTGATCTCGGCGTTGCACAGGATGTCGGGGTTGGGCGTGCGCCCGGCCTGGTACTCGCGCAGGAACTCGGCGAACACGCGGTCCTTGTACTCGGCGGCGAAGTTGACGTGCTCGATGTCGATGCCGATCACGTCGGCCACGCTGGCGGCGTCCAGCCAGTCCTGGCGGCTGCTGCAGTACTCGCTGTCGTCGTCGTCTTCCCAGTTCTTCATGAAGATGCCGACGACCTCGTGGCCGGCGCGCTTGAGCAGCCAGGCGCTGACGGCCGAGTCCACGCCCCCCGACAGACCCACGACGACGCGCTGCTTCGATGCCATGGCGGGATTATCCCGAGCGATCACAAGCCCCGCTGCGACGAGCCTCTGATACACCTCCAAGAGGATGGTCGGCCAGACGCTTTCGGCCAGTATCCAAGTTCCGACAAGGCGCGAGCACCGCATGCACAAGGAACTGATCCTCCCCACGCCCAGCCTGGCCGGGGGCACCGAACTGTTGGTGATGGCCCCGCTGAAGCCGGGCTTCGTGCCGACGCTGGACTCGATCACCTACAAGAGCCGCGCCAAGGCCGTGCTGCGGCTGCTGCACGCCGCGCGGCTGGGCCAGCACGAGTACCGGCTGCTGCGTGCGCTGTCCGACGCCGTCGAACGAGTCGGTGTCATCCACACGCTGCGTGTCGCCGTTGTCGACGGCGACAACCCCGGCGGCGGCCATGTGCTGCTGTCGGTGAACTTCGACGGCGCCTACGAAGCCTATGTGCGGACGATCTGGCAGAAGTCGCCACGGCTGCTGGACCTGATCTTCTGCAACACCGACGGCCACCGCACGGGCTGGGAGCACTCGCTCGACACCTGGAACGGCTGGCTGCGCTCGGTGATGGTCGAGACGCCCTTCTTCTACGCGCCGCCGGGCGTCACGCGGCAGGACCTCAGCTACCTGCGCATGCTCGAGGAGCGCGACCGCGGCCGGCCCGCGGCCGAGCTCGAGCGCACCCGCATCGTGACGCCGATTGCCGAGGAGATCACTTGGTCGCGTGCGCGCGACCTGCACGACCCGAGCGCCGCACCCGGCGCCCCGCCGGCATCGAGCGCCCGCCCCACACGCGAGGCCATCCGCCAGAGCCTGCAGGGTCTGGGCGGCATCTACCGTCTGGCCGACCTGTACCGCCCCGGCACCGCCGACGGCCTGGTGCTGCAGCGCGCCGCGCAGGAGCTGCTGCCCGAACTGCAGGACCTGCTGCGGCTGGACCCGCGCGAAGGCCTTTCGCAGATGATCGACGACGCCGCCGGCCGGCCGCTGGCGCGTGCGCTGGCCTGGTTCCGCCGCGGCCTGGCCGAACCACTGCCGCCGCCTCGGATGCCCGATGCACTGTCCGAGAGACCGGCCGTTCCAGTCGACCAGGTGCAATGCGGCGTGCTGCGCGAGATCGCCGGCATCACCAACGGCGTGATGGGCCTGGTGGCACTGCCCACACCGGCTGCCGCCGCTGCCTTCCTGCAAACCGTGCAGGCCGACCACGATGGCCCCGAGGCCGACCCCGACCACCCGCAGCAGCCTGCGGCCGACGCACCGGTGGTCAACCTGGCCTTCACCGCCGAGGGCTTGCGCGCCTGCGGCCTGGCCGAGGCCGAGCTCGAGTGGTTTCCGCTCGAGTTCCGCCAGGGCATGGCGGCCCGCGCCGGGCTGCTGGGCGACGTGCGCGGCAACCACCCGCGCCGCTGGGCCCTGCCGCGCGCCAACGGAGACACCGCCCTGGACACACCCTTGGCGGAGGACTCGGCGATGGCGCCACTGGTGCCCACCGAGGCTGTCCATGTCGTCCTGCAGCTGCGGGTGGCAGCCTCCGCGGCCACCCGCCAGACCGGAGACGGCGCGCGCGGCCTGCTGGCCAATCACCTGAAGCAGTTGCTCGAACCGGCGAAACAGGCCGGGGCGAAACTGCTGTCTGTGCAGTGGATGGACCGCGCCGCCGACGGCAAGGGCCATGACCACTTCGGCTTTCCCGACGGCCTGTCGCAGCCGCGGCTGACCACCACCGACACCCCAGAGACACCGCGCTTCCCGAACCAGGCCCGCCTCGGTGAAGTCCTGGCTGGCCACGCCAACGAGGCCGACCGCGAGACCGACCTGCCCGAGCAACACGACCCGGCCCGCCGCGCTTTGCTGCGCAACGGCAGCTTCCTTGTCGTGCGCAAGCTGCGCCAGCACGTGCACCGGCTCGACGCCGTCGTGCAGGCCTACGTCGACACCGCCGACCCACCGATCACCCCCCACGAGGTGCTCGGCAAGATGATGGGGCGTTACCCGGGCGACGCGCCGGGTGGTCTGGCGGGCCGACCACTGGTAGCGCATGGCGCCCACCCGAACGACTTCAACTACTTGGACGACGCCGATGGCGCCCGGTGTCCGCTGGGTGCGCACATCCGCCGCGCCAATCCGCGCACCTTGCCGGGCAGCCTGCCACCGACGCTGCCGCCGGGCGCGCGCGTGCCACACCTGATGCGCCGCAGCCTGCCGTACGGCCCGCCGCGGGCAGCCGATGAAGACCAAGGGCCGGGCGAGGAGCCCGACCGCGGACTCGTCTTCATGGCCTACAACGCCAGCATCGCCGAGCAGTTTGAGGTCATGCAGCGCTGGCTCTCGGGCGGCAACAGCGCGCGCAACTTCTCCGGTGGCGGCTGCCCTTTCCTCGGCGTACCCGAAGCCGGCCGGCGCCGCCATTTCCGTTTCGAACACGCCGGTCTGAGCCGGCACCTGCCGCTGGACGGCTCCGACGACCTCGGTGTCGAACCCGAGGCGCTGGTCACGCTGCAGTGGGGGCTGTACGCCTTCGCGCCATCGGCCGCGGCAGCGGCCGTGCTGCGCCTGCGCGCCGCGGCCGCCGCGACGGCGGCACAGGTGCCGGTGCCCTGGTCGGCCGACCGGGGCCGGGCAGAGATCCAGCAGTTGCAGCAGCTCGAAGCAGCCGTCGGCACCGAAGCCGCCGCCATGGCCTGGAAGGAAGCACTCGAAGACCCTGAGTCGATCTCGGACTGGCGCAGTGCGTCGATCTGGGCCGCGGTGCGCGAATACACCGGTGGAGCGCTGCGCACGCCCTTCGGAGTGCTGGTGGCGGCGCCGGCGCTGGTGCAACAGGTGCTCGAAAACTCGGCCGGCCACTACACGGCGGCAGGCTACCAGCAGCGCCTGCGCAATTCGATCGGACCCATCTTCCTCGGCATGGATGCCAGCGATCCGGACTACAAGCGCCTGTCCACCGCGTGCAATGACGCTATTGCGGAGCTGACCTTCGCGGACGGTTTCGACCAGGCCCGCAGTGCCTCGTGCAAGGTGCTGTTTCACCTCGTCGACCACGCCCAGAAGGTGTCCGACCCGACCAGCGAACACCGCTGGGAGCTGACGGTCGACTTGTCGCAGTTCGTGGCCGCCGTGCTGGCGATGCTGTGCGATAGCTGGTTCGGCCTGCGCAGCAACGAATCCGGCGGGCCGTTCACCGCCGGTGTGCTGGACTGGAGTTGGCAGCCCGGCGACGCCATGTTCTGCCCGGGCCACTTCACTGCCACCTCGCGAGCCACCTTCCAGCCTTCGCCAACCGGCGAGGTCCAAGCACTGTCCATGCTGCACGGCCAGCACCTCACCCAGGCCATGCTGCAACTGCTGCAAAGCATCCAAGAAACCACCCAGGCGCCGGTGACGCGGGCCGTGCTCACGAGCCTCTGGGGGCCGACGCCCGGCGCCCAGCTCGACGCCGCGCGCACCCTGACCGGGGCGCTGATGGGCTTTCTGCCCACCACCGACGGCGTGTTGCGCCGCCTGCTCGGTGAATGGACACGCGACGGTCGCCTGCTCGCGCTGGCCGCGCGTGTCGACCCCACCGGCGTGCGCGACTTCACGGCCGCGCAGAACCTGTTCGGCGACGAAATGCGGCGCACGATGATGCTCAAGCCCGTGCCCGAGCAGATCTGGCGGCTCGCCGCCGCCGACCACGAACTGCCGCTGGGCATCGACGGGCGGCTCGCGGTGCGGGCTGGCGACAAGCTCGTGCTCGGCCTCGTCTCCGCCACTCAGGCACGGCTGGAGCAGGCCGGCGCCAGCGCTGACGTGTTCCCGGTGTTCGGCGGCAACCGCAAACAGACCGGCGCGCCGACACACGCCTGCCCCGGCTACCACGTCTCAATCGGCGTCATCGCCGGCGTCATCAGCGCGCTGGTCGATCCGGTGAATCCAGCCAATCCGGCTGCGCGGCCGAAGATGACCATGCGGCCCGGGCCGGGCGCCGGCGTGGTGTTCTACGACGGGCCACTCAGAGCCCCGCCAACCGCCCCGCCAGCCTCCGCACCGCCGGCCCGCACATCGGCCGTGGCACGGCCGGACAAGGTAGAGGCCCGGGGGGAGCTGCTCGGCTTCGGTGACTCCTGGCTGCTCAACCCCTTCGCCCCCGGCATGCGGAGCTGGCACCTGGCTGGCGCCCTGGCCGCGCTGGGCTACGACACCACGGCCTTCAGCCAGCGCGACAGCTGCGCGCCGGCTCGCCCGCTGGCGGCCTTGCATGCCGTGCCGCCGGAGGCCTCGAACAGCCTGTACGGCCTGCTGCGTGACCGTGTCGCCGCCCATCTGCAGACCGGCCGGCCGCTGCCGCGGGCCGTGCTCGTCAGCGGCGGCGGCAACGACGTGAAAGACGGCGCCGTCGGCTCGCCGTTCGACGGCTGCCGGCGCCAGGGCCAGGACTCACCGCTGGACGGCTTCCTCCACGACTTCAGTGCCAGCACACCGGTCGATCTGCAGGGGCTGACCCACTTCCTCGACAGCATGGAGTCGATGATGCGCGCGGTCGCGCAGCGGCTCGCCGATGCAGGCCGAGACCCGGCGAACCAGAAACCGCTGGTGCCGGTGCTGCTGCACGCCTACGACTACCCCTACCCGGACGGCCGCTCGGGCTCAACACTGCTGTGCTCACCACTCGCGCCGATCTTCACCCGCAAGGGCTACCCGGCACCAACCACCGGCCATCCGCCGGACCGCGGCGCCACAGCGGTCATGCGGCAGTTGATCACCGACCTGAACGACCGGTACGAACGCGTGGCCAAGGCGCTGCAGACTCAGGGCCTGCCGGTGCATTTCGTCCGGCTGGCCGGCACGCTGCAGGCGGCCCCTGATTTCGCCGGCCAACCGCTGTCGTACCAGGCCTACTGGGCCAACGAACTGCACCCCACACGCCGCGGCTTCGAGCTGTTGGCCCAGGCGCTGGACACGCAACTCACGAAGCTGCTGGTACCGTCAGCCTGAGCGCCGCGCGGCAGCTGTCGTTCAACCCTTGCTCGCGCGCGGAGGCGCGGGCACGGGCCGAGGCGTCGGCGCGCAGCAGCCGCCGTCGTGCACGTTCGGCTTGGCCTGCAGCGGCGGCCTGCACAGCCAGCGCGCGCCAGGCCGCCGCTTCGCCGAGGCGTTCACCGGCTCGCGCGCGGTGCAGCGCCCGTGCAGCATGGTGACGCAACTCGCCCCACCGGCCAGCCGTGGCATGCGCCTCGACCAGCCAGCCGTGAAAGATCGAGGTGAAGAACGCACAGCGCCGCTCTTCCATCCAGCGCACCGCCTCGGCGATCTGCTCAACGGCCGCCGCGTCGCCGTCGCGTCGCCAGCGTGCGTAACCGCCAGCGGCGCGCGCGATGGCCAGTGGCAGCAGTGCTCGCGAACGTTCGGCCATGCGCTCCGTCGCCTCGACGACAGCCAAGGTCTCGTCCCAGCGTCCTTGCCAGGCGAGGATCACCATTGACCAGTTGCGCACGGAGTTCGCCACCGGGTGCAGGGTTTCGCCGAGCAGCGTGCGTGCCTCGGCCAGTGCGGCATGGGCCTCGGTGAAGTCACCGCGGTCGGCCAGCACCGCGGCCCGACAAGCCAGCGTGAAGGCCGATCCCACGGCGATGGCACCGCCGCGCCGCGACTGCTGGCGCTTGGCCTGCAGGGCCTGCTCCATGGCCTGCAGGGCCTCGTCGTAGGCGCCGGCCGCAGCCAGCGCCTGGCCCAACGTGGCCGCGATCTGCGTGGCCAGGCGCTGATCACCGCCTTGCTGTGCCGCGCCGAGGGCCTCGCGGCAGCAGAGCACAGCTCGCCGCGGCTGGCCAAAGCCGTAGGCGATGTAGGCCAGCCAGTACGCGCTGCGGGCGCGGGCCAGTGCGTCGTCCTGTTCACACGCGCTGGCATGGACCGCTTCGAACAGAGGCAGCACGTCCGGCAACGCCAGCGGGTCAAAGATGCAGGTCATGCCGAGCTTGTGCACGAGGCCGCTCCATCGCTGCACCGCGGCACGGTCCTCCAGGCCGGCACGCTGCGCCGCGTCGATCGCGGCCCTGTACTGGCGCCGCGCACGGTCGAAGGCATGCTTCGCCAGCGCGCGGTCGCCAGCGCGCTCGCAACGCCCCACGGCTTCGGCCCACAGGCCGGCCGCCGCGGTATGGTGGGCCAAGGCCTCGTCCAGGTCAGCCGGCGCCACCTCGCCCGAGCGCCCGCCCGAGACCTCCGACAGCACACGCACGGCCTCGGCATGCAGGCTGCGGCGCGTGGCCAGCGGCACCAACTCGTAGACGGCATCGCGCGTCAGCGCGTGCTTGAAGCGCCAGACGCCAGGTTCGGCCGGGTAGAGGAAGTCGGCTTCGCGCAAGGCATCGAGCACCGCGTCGTCGACGCTGTTGCTCACCATTTCCGCCAGCAGCCACAGCGGTATCGAGCTGCCCAGCACCGCAGCTGACCGCACCACGGTTTGCAGCGCCGGCGGCAGCCCCTGCAGCCGCGCCGCAACCATCGCAGCCATCCAGCCCGGTGCGCCAGCCCGCCCCTCGGTGGCACGCAACGTGCCGACAACGGCGACACCGCCACGCCGCAGCGTATGGCACAGCTCCTCCACCAGCAGCGGCACACCACCGGCGTAGTCGTGGATCTCAGCGACGGCGAAAGGATCCGCCCCGGGTGCCCAGCGCTCGACCGTGGCCCGGGTCTCGTCGGCGCTGAACGGCACCAGCTCGAACAGCCTCTGCGGATCGGCGGGAACGGCGACACCCGCCGGCCCGAGCACCGGCCGTGTCGCGACAACGGCGGCCAGGCCGGGCACCGACTGCAGCAGCGCGTCGAGCAACTGGCGCGAGGCGTCGTCAGCCCATTGCCAGTCGTCCAACAGCAGCACCGGCCGACGTGGCGTCACCGCGGTCAGCAGCGTGTGCAGTTGCTGGTGCAGATCATCGGGTGTCGCGGCCTCGACCAGCGCCTGGGCCTCACCACGCTCGCCATGTGTGTCACGCACCTGCAGCCGCCGCAGGCGCCGTTGCACCTCGAAGAATGGCAGCAGCGCGCGCCGGCCCGGGTCGTGGTCGGCCTGGCCGCTGAGGCACAGCCAGCCCAGCGCGCCGAGCTGGGCACCCAGTTCACGCAGGAAGCGGGTCTTGCCGATGCCCGCCTGACCACGCACCGTCAGCAACGCCGGCTCCTGCCTTGCGGCCGCACCGGCCAGCTCTGCGCAGATGCGTTCGAGCTCGGCCCAGCGGCCGACAAACGGCGTGAGCCCGCGCTGTGCCGTGGCCTCGAAGCGCCGCCGCAGGCCAGAGCGGCCGCGCAAGGACACCACCGCGATCGGCCGGGCGCGGCCGGGTGGCCGCATCTCGCGTTCGGGGCCGAGATCGAAGAGATTCAGCGCCGGCCCCAGCGTTTCGGTATCGACCAGCGTTTCACCAGGTTGGGCGAGATCGCTGAGCCAAGCGGCGGTGTTGGGCGCGTCGCCAATCAGCTCGAGCCGGCCGTGTTCAATGCCGCCGGCGCGCACCAGCACCAACCCGGCATGCACGCCCATGTGCATGCGCAGCCGGTGTGGGCCGTCGTCCAGCGGCACCGGCGGCAACGACGCGATGCGCGCATGCATGCCCAAGGCTGCGTCACAGGCCCGCTGGGCGTCGAGCTCGCTGGCCTCGCCATGGCCAAACACCGCCAGCACGCCGTCGCCCTGCACCCGGACGACCTCGCCACCCTGGGCGGCAACGACCTCGCGCGCGATGTGCCGCAGAGCCTCCAGCAAATCAGCCAGTTGCTCGGCATCGATGCGCCGCGCCAGCGCACTGCTGCCACACAGGTCGGCAAACAGCAGCGTCAGGTAGGCACGGCGACCTCCCGGGTCTGCCGCAGCGTGTCGGTCTGCAACATCAGCCACAGAGCGTGAGTATGGCGCGGACACTGTCGTCCGCTTCGCAGGTCAGACCCACCCCACGGAAGCCCGGCCCGCCGTCGGTGCCGCGGTGTTGCGCAATGTGCACGGTCATGGCACCAATGGACCCCTCATCCGCAAGTTGTGCTGCGCGGTCGAGAACATCTACCACTTCCCGCAGAACGGCGGCCAGCGCAACCAACAGCTGATCAACGTGTCGATAGCGCGTTCAGCGCCAGGCGAAGCGCGGCTGGTCGAAGTGCGCGACGCGGGTGGCGCGGCCGCACAGCAGCCACTCGCGGAACTGGTACAGGAAAGCCGCCGTGGGCGCCGCCACCCAGGCGCTGCCCAGTGGCATGCGCAGCACCGGGTGCGCGGCGCCACGCACCTGGTTCAGGATCGGCGCATCGCTGCGCACGAGTTCGCTCAACGGCACGCGGTGCACCGAGGCCACCTCGGCAGGATTCGGCACCAGGCCCTCGGCAACACCGCCCCACACCAGCACCGGCGTGATCACGTAGCCGGAACGCGTGGCGTAGTCGTCCAGCCGCCCGAGCACGGCCTCGGCCGGCAGCGCCAGGCCGACCTCCTCGTGCAGTTCGCGCAATGCGGCCTGCTCGGGGGTTTCGCCGTCATCGATGCGGCCACCCGGCAGGGCCCACTGGCCGGCGTGCGCGCGCAGCGTGGCCGCGCGGCGCGTAAGCAGCACGGCACCTTCGCTGTGCCACTCGGCTTGTGCCGGCAGGCCGGGCAGTTTTGCACCGAAGCCAGCCTCGGTGCAGACCAGCGCGACAGCGGCCCGGCGATAGCCTTCGACGGCCAGCGGCAGCACCTCGAAAAGGGCCAGGCGCTCGCGCAGCGCCGCGGGTTGCCAGGGCCGAGGAACGTCGAAAGCCGCGCGTAGGGCGCACAAGTTAAGGGCTTCGGCACGTAAGCGCCGACAAGCACTTGGCGCGGCCGGCGCCACAGGGTTCCGGCGCAGGCAGCAGAAGTTGTTGCGACTGGCCAGCCATTGCGCCGAATCTACTGCACCGGCCGAGGTGACCTCACATCAAGGGCTGCCTCGCGGGTTCGCATGCGTACCCCGAGCGCACCGCGAGCGAGCCGACGCGTTCCGGGCGCATGCTCAGTGAGACGCCCACCGCTTTCGCACCAGAAACTGAAGCGGTCGCCCGCGGGCGCCAGACCACAGGGGCGTCGACTTCAAGGCTCGCCTGCACGAAGCTCGCCAGGTGCCTCATGAGCCAATCGCGGCCATCGCGATCAAGGCGCTTGCGCAGCATGGGCAACAGACCAGGAAACGCCTCCCCGACAAGCCGGGCGCGGCGGCTGGGCTCGATCGGAGCCTGAATGCGCTCGAGCAGATCGGTGATCGTGCTCGGTGCTCCGAGCACGAGCGCAGCGCCTGCGGTGATGAGCTGCCGCTCTACCTCCACACTCGCAGCGGAGGCGCGTTTCAGGGGCTTGCCGAACAGCCCGTGTCGATCCAGCGCACCGAGCAGTTCGGCAAGGCTCCAGCGACTCTCGATCGGGAGGTGCGACCAACCATCGCTCGACGGTTCCACACCTGCCATCAGCAGCGCCGAGACCTCATCCGACCAAGGATTGCCGCCGAGCGACCGCAGGCTCGCGCCGCATCGGCAAGACCGGAAGCGCAGCGTGCGCCAGGTCGTCCGATTGCCGCACCCGCGGCAGGTGTCCTCGAGCCAGCATCGGTGCGCGACGCATAGAGCCGTTCCACAGCTCCACTCTGCGCGCCACAGCGGCGCTGGCCCGCTCAAGCAGGCCGGACACCACCTCGCCCGCCCCAATCCGGGCGATGCTACAGACGTGCCCGCCGCTGCACCCAACCAACTCGGCCTAACCAGCCCATTCTCGAAAGCAAGGCGGAGCACAAAGCCAGCTCGGCTCTCGCCCGACTCCCGCGAGGATCTGACCAGCAGGCGCCGGGGGCCGTCCGGCGGATGACGGGCTACACCCGACGTCACGCGTCCTCCCACAGAGAGCGTTGCGTGGAGGCGTTGCGTGCAACTCTGTCGGCGGCAAGATGTGCATCGCTGAGAGCACGAAGACGGATCGGCGCTGACGCGTCAACGAGGAAGGCCGCCAGACCCACCTTGTCGAGGCGCTTGAACAGTGGCACCCGACCCTCCAAGATGTCCGCGAGGATCATCGAAATGCAGGCCCGAGGTCGCCGACGCATGTGCAGCCACTCGCCCATCAGCGGCCGGAGACCGGCGTCAGACGTTGTGACAGGCCGAGAGGCGCTGTCCAGTCGACTCAGCAGAAGCGAGATGTCCTGGCGTCGGTAGCGCCGCCAGCTACCCAGCTCGATAGGTGGCACGCAGCCCGCATCGTGCAACGCCCAGTACGCTCGTTTGTCGATGGCGAGCTCTTCCAACAGCTCGGGAAAGGTCACGTAGGTAGCAAAGAGCCTACGAACGCGCTCAACCTCAGCGTCTGGCACAAAGACGTAGCATTTGCGCCCAAACTGGATCCGCGTGACACCCTGAAAGTGCCCTTCCTTCAAGAGGTGAAGGAGCATGCTCGGCGGGCAGCCGAGGATTGCCTCGACAGCGTCGAAGCTCTTGCATCCTGGCGGATGCAATGCACGGGGCAGCGCACCGCTTCCAGTCCTTTCTCCAAGCGGCGCCGCGGCCAACAGACGGTCCCTGAGCTCGACCAGCGGGAGGCGAGACATGATGGTGCGCTTGCGGCTCTCATCTCCGATGATCCGCCCGAGAGCCGCCAAGATGGAGCGTCGTCGTGATGAGCCGCCTTGACCGAGCAAGAAGGCCAGCACCCCAGCACGGTCGGGCGCAATGAACTGCTGCTCCTTACTCAACCACCATCCGCGATGCTCATGGCGCGGCACGCCCTTGGTCGGGTAGTCGAGTCCGCGATGGGCCGTCACGGCCGTATCGATTAGTCGCTCCGCAAGCAGCGCCCAGGCAAGCCGATCAGCAATGACGTCCGAGGCCTCATTCGAGCAGACAGCCAGTTCGAATGGCTGCCAGATCATGCGTGCGTAGTTCAAGCCTGTCGGCGTGGGGCACATGGACCCTTCCGTGACTTCGTCTTCCGCAACGTCGCTGATCGCTCGTTTGTCGGGGCGCTTGTAGGCTGCCGTGATTGCCGGCTCAACCAACCCCTCTTTGAGGACGACGCCGTGGACAGTGCATATGGTCAGAAACGGAATCCGCCAGCGCGCGCGAACGTAGGCGCTATCGCCTCAAGGTGGTCGTCGAGCCAGGCTCCTGCGCTGAGGCGCGCCTGCATGGCGCGTTCGTCGTCGTAACGACGTCCATGCACGACCCCGTGGGCATCAAGTCAGCCGTGGACGCCTGGTATCGGCAGCGCGCGCTCGAGGTGTTTGCGCAGCGACTGGCGGTGATTGCTGGGCCACTGACATGGGTTCGCGCGCTACCACCTTTCCGGCTGCAATTCATGACACGGCAGTGGGGTAGCTGCTCGCCTGCTGGGCGTCTCACGCTCAACCCTTGGCTTGTGGCGTCGCCGCGCGAGGCGATCGACTATGTGCTGCTGCACGAACTGTGTCACTTGAAGCACCACAACCATGGCCAGGCGTTCCACGCCTTGCTCAAGCGGCACATGCCGAACTGGGAGCAGATCAAGTCGCGCTTGGATGAGAGGGCTGAGATTTACCTTCGGCGCTGAGTGCTCCACGGCCTTACCCCTCCGCCAAGCCGACCGCGCACTTTGCATCGTTGCCGAACTTGAAGGTAGCCGGTGCTCCCTCTGGGGCCGACCGTAGCCGATCTCGTCGCGACTCAAAAGACGTCGAAGGTTGAGGGGCCAGTCGCAAGAACTGGCGCTCTCCAGTCGCAAAACTGTGGCGCGAGTCGCACATACTCTGGCGCCCTACGCCGCGCGCACGCCCTTACACGTCGATGTTCGCCGCCCTCAGCGCATTCGCCTCGATGAACTCGCGCCGCGGTTCCACCTCGTCGCCCATCAGCGTGGTGAACACGCGGTCGGCCTCGATGGCGTCGTCGATCTGCACCTTCAGCAGCCGGCGCACGGTGGGGTCCATCGTGGTCTCCCACAGCTGGCCGGGGTTCATCTCGCCCAGGCCCTTGTAGCGCTGGCGGCTCACAGCGCTTTCGGCCTGCTGCATCAGCCAGGCCATCGCGGCGCGGAAGTCGGGAGCCTTCTGCTCCTTGCTCTTGTCGCCCTCGCCGCGGCGCACCACAGCTTCAGGCCCCAGCAGGCCCTTGAAGCTGCGGCCGGCTTCGGCGAGCAGTGCGTAGTCGGCGCCGTGCACGAAGTCCTGCGTGATCACGCTGCTCTTGGTGTTGCCGTGGTGGCGGCGGCTGATGCGCAGCAGGTGCTTGTCGGTGCGCGCGTCGAACTGCGATTCGACCACCGCGTCCTTCAGCGCCGCCTGCAGCGCCACGGCGCTGGCCTCGGCGTCGGCGGCCGTGTCGAGGTTCAGCACCAGGCCGCTGGCGATGGCGCGCACCGCCTCGGCGTCCATCCAGTTCGAGAGCCGCTCGACCACGGCATTGGCCGACAGGTAGGTGCCGGCCAGCGTGGCCAGCGCGTCGCCGTCGATGGCGGGCTTGGCTCCCGGCTGCGTGCCTTCCGGAAACACGGCCGCACCTTCCAGCGCCACGTCCAGCAGGAAGGCATCGAGCGCGTGGCCGTCCTTCAGGTACTCCTCGTGTCGGCCCTGCTTGACCTTGTACAGCGGCGGCTGCGCGATGTAGATGTGGCCGCGCTCCACCAGCACCGGCATCTGGCGGTAGAAGAAGGTGAGCAACAGCGTGCGGATGTGGGCACCGTCCACGTCCGCGTCGGTCATGATGATGATGCGGTGGTAACGCAGCTTGTCGGCGTTGAAGTCTTCCGCGCCGATGCCGGTGCCCAGTGCCGTGATCAGCGTGACGATGGCGTCGGACGACAGCAGGCGCTCATAACGCGCACGTTCCACGTTCAGGATCTTGCCGCGCAGCGGCAGGATCGCCTGGAACTTGCGGTCACGCCCCTGCTTGGCGCTGCCGCCGGCGGAGTCGCCCTCGACGATGTAGATCTCGCACAGGCTCGGGTCCTTCTCCTGGCAGTCGGCCAGTTTGCCGGGTAGGCCCAGGCCGTCGAGCACGCCCTTGCGGCGCGTCATCTCGCGGGCCTTGCGCGCGGCCTCGCGGGCCCGCGCGGCGTCGACGATCTTGCTGCAGATGATCTTGGCGTCGTTCGGGTTCTCGAGCAGCCAGTCGGTGAGCAGCTTGCTCACCACGTCCTCGACCGGGCCGCGCACTTCGCTGCTGACCAGCTTGTCCTTGGTCTGGCTGCTGAACTTGGGCTCGGGCACCTTCACGCTCAACACGCAGCACAGGCCCTCGCGCATGTCGTCACCGGTCACCTCCACCTTGGCCTTCTTGGCCAGCTCGTTCTCTTCGATGTACTTGTTGATGACGCGCGTCATGGCCGCGCGCAGGCCGGTGAGGTGGGTGCCGCCGTCGCGCTGCGGGATGTTGTTGGTGAAGCAGAGCACCTGCTCGTTGTAGCCGCTGTTCCACTGCATGGCGACCTCGACACCGATGTTGGTGCCCTGGTCGCTCTGGCGGTCGCCGAGCGCGTGGAAGATGTTGGGGTGCAGGACGGTCTTGCCCTTGTTGATGAACTCGACGAAGCCCTTGACGCCGCCGGCGCCGGAGAAGTCGTCTTCCTTGCCGCTGCGCTCGTCGTGCAGGCGGATGCGCACGCCGTTGTTGAGGAAGCTCAGCTCGCGCAGGCGCTTGCTCAGGATCTCGTAGTGGAAGTCGTTGTTCTCTTTGAAGATCTCGGTGTCGGGCAGGAAGTGCACCTCGGTGCCGCGCTTCTCGGTGGCGCCCGTGACCTTCATGGGCGAAACCTCGATGCCGTCCGCCGTGGCCTCGACGATGCGGTTCTGCACGAAGCCGCGCGCGAACTCGATCTGGTGCACCTTGCCTTCGCGGCGCACCGTCAGGCGCAGCCACTTGCTGAGCGCGTTCACGCAGCTCACGCCCACGCCGTGCAGGCCGCCCGAGACCTTGTAGCTGTTCTGGTTGAACTTGCCGCCGGCGTGCAGCTCGGTCAGCGCGATCTCGGCCGCACTGCGCTTGGGCTCGTGCTTGTCGTCCATCTTCACGCCGGTCGGGATGCCGCGGCCGTTGTCGACGACGCTGATCGAGTTGTCGGTGTGGATGGTGACGACGATGTCGTCGCAGAAGCCCGCCAGCGCCTCGTCGATGGAGTTGTCGACCACCTCGAACACCAGGTGGTGCAAGCCCGTGCCGTCGGAGGTGTCGCCGATGTACATGCCGGGCCGCTTGCGCACGGCTTCCAGGCCTTCGAGGATCTGGATGCTGCTGGCGCCGTAGTCGTCACCAGCCGGGTTCGCGTTGTCGCTCATTCCACTCTCAAACCAGAACCCCCCGCTCGGCGGGGGGCAGGGGGGTGCCCAATGACGGGCATCGATGCCGATGCAGGATCTGAGGCTGATCGCCTCAGATCCTCATCGGCATCACCACGTACTTGAAGCCGGGCTGGTCGGGCAGGCTGAACAGCGCGCTGGCCGCACTGTCCTGCAGCTCGAGCTTGACCATCTCGTGCGCGCTATTGGCCAGCACGTCGATCAGGTAGGTCACGTTGAAGCCGACCTCGATCGGATCGCCCGCGTAGTCGATCTCCAGCTCTTCCTTGGCCTCTTCCTGCTCGGCATTGCTGCTGGCGATCTTCAGCAGGCCCGGCTCGATGTTCACGCGCACGCCCTTGAACTTCTCGCTGGTCAGGATGGCTGCACGCTGCAGGCTGGCCAGCAAGGGCGCGCGGCCCAGCACCACGCTGTTCTTGTGGTTCTTCGGGATCACGCGGTTGTAGTCCGGGAACTTGCCCTCGACCAGCTTGGTCACGAACTCCAGGCCGGCGAACTGGAACTTGGCCTGGTTGTTCGCGAAGCGCATCTCGATGACGGCTTCGTCGTCCTTCAGCAGGCGCTGCAGCTCCAGCACCGTCTTGCGCGGCAGGATCACCTCCTGCTTGCTCGGCACATCGGCTTCCAGCTGGGCCTGGGCCAGCGCCAGGCGGTGGCCGTCGGTGGCCACCAGCGTCAGCGTCTTGCCCTCGGCGATGAACAGGATGCCGTTGAGGTAGTAGCGGATGTCGTGCACCGCCATCGCGAAGTGCACCTGGTTGATCAGGCCCTTCAGCGTCTTCTGCGGCACCGCGAAGGTGGGGCCGAAGTCCACGCTCTCGTTGACCAGCGGGAAGTCGTCCGCCGGCAACGTCTGCAGCGTGAAGCGGCTCTTGCCGCCGGCCAGCGTCAGCTTGTTCTGGTTGCTGGTGAGCGTGACGACCTGGTCGGCCGGCAGGCTCTTGAGGATGTCGATGAGCTTGCGTGCCCCCACCGTGGTCGAGAGCTGGCCACCGTCGCCGCCCAGCTCGGCCGTGGTGCGCACCTGGATCTCGAGATCGCTGGTGGTGAACTCGACCGTGCCGCCGTTCTTGCGCATCAGCACGTTGGCCAGGATCGGCAGCGTGTGACGGCGCTCGACGATGCCGGCCACCGCTTGCAGCGCGTCGAGCAGGTTCGCCTGGGCCGCCTTCAGAACGATCATCGGTATTCCTCTCTCTTTTTCCTTGGTGGTCGTAGATAGACCGCCATCGGTCCTGGGGACAAGCCTATTTTCGCTTGTTCTGACAGGGATTTAGCAGCCCGTGAACCCTGTGGGCCAGGGCCGGTGCCGTCTGCACCCGGTTTGGGGACAAACCGGCGGCCTGGCTGGGGGCTGGGGACAAGCCCAGGTTTGTCCGAAAACTGTCCACAAGCTTGCCCAAAGGCTGCATGCCACCCGTCTCAGCCCTTCAGCGTCTGTTCCAGCACGTGCAGCTGCTGGTTCAGCTCGGTATTGGTGCTGCGTTCGGTGCCGATCTTGCGCACCGCGTGCAGCACCGTGGTGTGGTCGCGGCCGCCGAACAGCTCGCCGATCTCGGGCAGGCTCTTCTTCGTCAGCTCCTTGGCCAGGTACATGGCGATCTGGCGCGGCCGGGCGATCGAGGCCGGGCGCTTCTTGCTGTACATGTCGGCGACCTTGATCTTGTAGAAGTCGGCGACCGTCTTCTGGATGTTCTCGACGCCGATCTGGCGGTTCTGGATGCTCAGCAGGTCGCGCAGCGCCTCGCGCGCCAAGGCGATGTTGATGTCCTTGTGGCTGAAGCGGCTGTAGGCCAGCACCTTGCGCAGCGCGCCTTCGAGCTCGCGCACGTTGGCGCGCACGTTCTTGGCGATGAAGAAGGCCACGTCCTCGGGCATCTCGGTGCTCTCGGCAGCCGCCTTGCGCAGCAGGATGGCCACGCGCATCTCCAGCTCCGGTGGCTCGATGGCCACCGTCAGGCCCGCGTCGAAGCGGCTGGTCAGCCGTTCGTCGATGTCGACCAGGCCCTTGGGGTAGGTGTCGCTGGTCATGATGATGTGCGCCCGCTTGGACAGCAGCGCCTCGAAGGCGTTGAAGAACTCCTCCTGCGTGCGGTCCTTGCCGGCGAAGAACTGCACGTCGTCGATCAGCAGCAGGTCCAGGCTGTGGTACTTGGCCTTCAGCTCGTCGAAGGTCTTGCGCTGGTAGTTCTTGACGACGTCGCTGATGAACTGCTCGGCGTGCAGGTACAGCACGCGGGCGTCGGGCTTGTCCTTCAGCAGCGCGTTGCCGACGGCGTGCACCAGGTGGGTCTTGCCCAGGCCCACGCCGCCGTAGATGAACAGCGGGTTGTAGGCCTGGCCCGGTGCACCGGCCACGTGCAGCGCGGCGGTGCGGGCCATCTGGTTGGCGCGGCCGGCCACCAGGGTGTCGAAGGTCAGCGCCGGGTTCAGCCGGTGCGGATTGGGCAGCGGCGTGCGGGGTGCCGGGGCGCTGCCGGCGCGTTCAGTCGGCATCGCCGACACGGCCGACGCGACGGCATGGCCGGCCGCCAGGGCCTCGACGGCCAGCGTGGCGGCCGCCAGCGGCTGCGTGCGCCGCAGCGGCATCGCAGGGGCTTCGCTGCGCTGCGGCATCACCGACAGCTCCAGGCGCACCGGTCCGCCGGCCGCTTCGGCCAGGGCGGCTTCGATGCGGCCGGCGTACTGCGCACGGATCCAGTCGAGCTTGAAGCGGTTCGGCACGCGCACCGAAACCATGATGGCCTCGGCGGCCTCATCGCCGGCCACGGCCGGCTCGGCCACCTGCACGGCCGGGCCGAGCGGGCGGATCCAGGTTGCGAACTGTTGTTCGGGCAGCTCGAGCGCCAAGCGCTCGCAGGCACGCTGCCACAAAGGGTGCCAGGGGGGTGGGCTCGTTGTGGACATCTTGTTGTAGGAGCCGCCGGTTCCCAATACCCTCGGACCCGGCGGACCGCAGTTATCCACACAAAAGGAATCCCCGTCAATCCCCGCCGATCGGCAGCAGTTGCCGTGCAAGTGTTTGACCGGAAAGGGGGTTTTTGCTCTAATCGAGGGTTTCCCGGATGCAACGGTGGGCGGAAGTTTTCGCGCCACCGCTTGGTTGCGCCGGGTTTTCCGGGGGCCCGGAAGCGAAGATGTGCGTGCCGAGGTGACCAGCGTGTCGCGACGGCACGCCGGTGCGTGCCAAGAACACGTGGCCGTCGTTGTCGTGCCTGCTGTCCAGGGTCGGACACCCCTGGTCGTCCGAGTGTCCCTTCTCCTGACCGTTTGCAGAGGCACGAGCCATGAAGCGCACCTACCAACCCTCCAAGATCCGCCGTGCCCGCACGCATGGTTTCCTCGTGCGCATGAAGTCGCGCGGCGGCCGCGCCGTGCTGAACGCGCGCCGCGCCAAGGGCCGCAAGCGCCTGGCCGTCTGAGGCCCCGGGCCGCCAAGGCTGCGGGCCTGGGCACGGAGGCGTTGTGCACAAGGCCGACTTCGAACGCCTGCTGGCAACCCGGTCGCAGGGGCGGAGTGCTCACTTCGCTCTGCATCACCTGATGGCGGTGCCCCAGGCCGCGGGAAAGGCCTCTCGGCAGCCCCGGCCGGAGAAGTTGTCCACAGAAGCTGGTACTGAACCTGCCGAGCCTGTGGACAACACCGCCGAAGCCAACGCTCCCGAAGGCCATTGGCTCGGTTGCATGGTGCCCAAGCGCCATGCACGCCGGGCCGTCACGCGCAATCTGATCAAGCGCCAGATGCGCGCCGGCTTCGAGCGCCACGCCGGCCACCTGCCTCCGGGCCTGTGGCTGCTGCGCCTGCACGCCGGCTACCCGGTGGCCGAGTTTCCGTCCGCCCGCTCCGAGGCCCTGGCCGCGGCGGCGCGGGGTGAACTCGACCGCCTGCTGAACGCGGCCGCGGCGCGCGCCGCCAGCCGTTGATGGACCTGGCCGCGGTGATGCGCACGCTGGTCCTGCTGCCGCGCCGGCTGCTGATCGGGCTGGTCCAGGCCTACCGGTTGCTGCTGAAGGCCTGGATCGGCAACGACTGCCGTTTCGAGCCCAGCTGCTCGCTCTACGCCATCGGCGCGCTGGAGCGCCATGGCGCCCTGGCCGGCGGCTACCTCGCCGGCACACGGCTGCTGCGCTGCCATCCCTGGTGCGCGGGCGGCCACGACCCGGTGCCCGGGCAGGCGCCGCGACTCTTCACCCGGCTGGGTCTGGGCGCCCGGGCGCGCTGAGCCTTCCGCCGACTCTTTTCGAACCCCCTTCCGCCGACTCGACACGAGTTCCGCCGCCATGTCCGATATGCGCCGCACCCTGCTGTGGGTGGTCTTCACGATGTCGCTCGTCCTGCTGTGGGACGCGTGGAACCGCCACACCGGGCAGCCCACCTTTTTCGGCGCGCCGTCGCGCCCGGCGGCCACGGCCCCGGCGCCGGGGGCTGACCCGGGTTCCGCGCCCGGCACGCCCGCGCCCATGGCCAACGGCGTGCCGGCGCCGGCCACGCTCGGCGGCACGGCGGCCGTGCCGGGTGCGCCGCTGCCGGTGACGGCGGCGCCGGCGCGGGAACAGGTCGTCGTCAGCACCGACGTCGTCCGCGCCAGCTTCGACACCCAGGGCGCCAGCCTGGTGCGGCTGGAACTGCTGGCACACCGCGACCACAACGACCCGAACCGCCACGTGGTGCTGTTCGACCAGAACGCGACGCGGCTGTACATGGCGCAGACCGGCCTCGTCACCAGCCAGGCCGGCCTGTCGCTGCCGAACCACTTCACGACCATGAGCGTGACCAGCGCCGAGCGCGAGCTGAAGGACGGCGCCGACACGCTGGCGCTGCGTTTCGAATCGCCCGCCGTCGACGGCGTGAAGCTGGTCAAGACCTACACCTTCAAGCGCGGCGACTACGTCGTGGCCGTCAAGCACGAGGTGCTCAACGAAAGCGCCGCTGCCGTGACGCCGCAGCTCTACCTGCAGCTGGCGCGCGACGGCAACCCGCCCGAGGGCGAGAGCTCGTTCTACTTCACCTTCACCGGCCCGGCCGTCTACACCGAGGCCAAGAAGTTCCAGAAGGTGGACTTCAAGGACATCGAGAAAAACGGCACCAGCCACGAGAAGCGTGCCGACGATGGCTGGATCGCGATGGTGCAGCACTACTTCGCGTCGGCCTGGCTGGTGAACACCCCAGGCCCGCGCGAGTTCCGCAGCGCCAAGGTGGCCGACAACCACTACACGATGGCGATGGTGCTGCCGCTGGGCGAGGTCGCGCCGGGCGCCACCGCGGCGCACGAGGCGCTGCTGTTCGCCGGCCCGCAGGAAGAGAACAAGCTCGCCGCGCTGGCGCCGGGGCTGGAACTGGTCAAGGACTACGGCTGGCTCACCGTGCTGTCCAAGCCGCTGTTCTGGCTGCTCGACAAGCTGCACGCGGTGATCGGCAACTGGGGCTGGGCCATCGTGGCGCTGGTGGTGGTGCTGAAGATCGCCTTCTACTGGCTCAACGCCAGCGCCTACCGCAGCATGGCCAAGATGAAGGCCGTGGCGCCGCGCGTGAACGAGCTGCGCGAGCGCTACAAGGACAAGCCGCAGCAGATGCAGCAGGAGATGATGCGCATCTACCGCGAGGAGAAGGTCAACCCGCTGGGCGGCTGCCTGCCCATCCTCGTGCAGATGCCGTTCTTCATCGCGCTGTACTGGGTGCTGCTGTCCAGCGTCGAGATGCGCCAGGCGCCGTGGATCGGCTGGATCACCGACCTCTCGGCCCAGGACCCCTGGTTCATCCTGCCGGTGCTGATGACGGCCTCGTCGCTGTTCCAGGTCTGGCTGAACCCGGCGCCGACCGACCCGATGCAGGCCAAGCTGATGTGGATCATGCCGCTGGCCTTCGGCTTCATGTTCTTCTTCTTCCCGGCCGGCCTGGTGCTGTACTGGCTGACGAACAACATCCTGTCGATCGCGCAGCAGTGGTACATCAACAAGAAGCTCGGCGTGGCGTGACGGGCCGCACGCTGCAGGCCCGGCCATCCCCCAGCCTGGGGTTGAGACAGGGGCCGCAGCGGCCGAACATCTTTGGCATGCGGGTGACCCGGCCCTGAAAGGCCGGCTCGGGAGGCCCGATCCGGCGCTCACCCACCGGATCGCTCCACCCGCGCCATACATGCAGCCCGAGGGCCGCTCCAGCACTGGAGCGGCCCTTGTTGCTTTCCTCATTGCTCTTGCGGCACCGCCACAATCCGGGCCGATGCCGCCCCCCACCGCTGCACCCCTGAAGGCCCGCTCGCGCGACGCCATCGTGGCCGTCGCCACCGCGCCCGGGCGCGGCGCGGTGGGCATCGTGCGCGCCTCGGGCGCGAACCTGGCACCGCTGATCCAGGCCGTCTGCGGGCGCAGCGCCCTGCCGCCGCGCCAGGCCGTGCTGCTGCCCTTTTGCGCCGCCGACGGGCAACTGCTGGACCGCGGCCTGGCCATCCACTTTCCCGCCCCCCACAGCTACACCGGAGAAGAGGTGCTCGAGCTGCAGGCGCACGGCGGCCCGGTGCTGCTGCAGCTGCTGCTGGCGCGCTGCCTCGAGGCCCTGCCCGGCCTGCGCCTGGCCGAGCCCGGCGAGTTCACCGAACGTGCCTTCCTGAACGACAAGCTCGACCTCGCCCAGGCCGAGGCCGTGGCCGACCTGATCGACGCCCACACCGAGGCCGCGGCCCGCTCGGCGGCGCGTTCGCTGGCCGGCGCCTTTTCCGACGAGGTGGGCACGCTGGCGGCGCGCATCGTCGAGCTGCGCACGCTGGTCGAAGCGACGCTGGACTTTCCCGAGGAGGAGATCGACTTCCTCGAAAAGGCGCGGGCCCACGAGCGGCTCGACGCCATCGAGGCCGCCATCGCGCAATGCCTGGCGCGGGCGCGCCAGGGCGCGCTGCTGCGCGAAGGCCTGCGCGTGGTGCTGGCCGGCCAGCCCAACGTCGGCAAGAGCAGCCTGCTCAACGCGCTGGCGGGCGCCGAACTGGCCATCGTCACGCCGATCGCCGGCACCACACGCGACCGGGTTGCCGAGACCATCCAGATCGAGGGTGTGCACCTCGTCGTCACCGACACCGCCGGCCTGCGCCTGCCACACGAGGCGGCCGACGAGGTCGAGCGCATCGGCATCGCCCGCAGCTGGGAGGCCATCGCCGGCGCCGACGTGGTGCTGTTCCTGCGCGACCTGTCGCGCCGCGGCGAGCCGGCCTACGACGCGGCCGACGCTGAGATCGCCACGCTGCTGCCGCCCGGCACGCCGCGCATCGAGGTCTGGAACAAACACGATGCGGTGGCGGCCGGTGCGCAGGCGGATATCGCCGCAGCCGACGGTGCGCTGCGGCTGTCGGCACGCACCGGCGCCGGCCTCGACGGGCTGCGCCACGCGCTGCTGGAGCGGGCCGGCTGGCAGGCCGCGCCCGAGGGCCTGTTCATCGCCCGCACGCGGCACGTGGAGGCGCTGAAGCGCACGCTGGCGCACCTGCACGCAGCCCAGGCCCATGCCGCGGTGCGCGACGCGGCGCTGGACCTGCTGGCCGAGGAGCTGCGCCTGGCGCACCGGGCCCTGGGCGAGATCACCGGCGCCTACGACGTCGAGGACCTGCTGGGCGAGATCTTCGGGCGCTTTTGCATCGGCAAGTGAGGCGCCGGCGGCGTGCGCGCCGCGTCAGTGCCCTTCGAAGTCCACCAGCGTGAACAGCGGCAGCCCCGAGGCGCGCAGCCGTGCCGAGCCGCGCAGCTCGGGCAGGTCGACGATGGCGGCGCCTTCGATCACCTGCGCGCCCAGCCGCTCGAGCAGCTTGCGGCCGGCCATCATGGTGCCGCCGGTGGCGATGAGGTCGTCGATCAGCACGACGCGGTCGCCGGGCCGCACCGCGTCGGTGTGGATCTCCACCGTCGCGCTGCCGTACTCGAGCTCGTAGGTTTCCTCGACCGTCGTGAACGGCAGCTTGCCCTTCTTGCGGATGGGCACGAAGCCCACGTTCAGCTCGTAGGCGACGACGCTGCCGATGATGAAGCCGCGTGCATCGAGCCCGGCGATCACGTCGGGCTTCACGTCGAAATAGCGGTGCACGAACTGGTCGATCAGCACGCGGAACACCCGCGGGTTGGCGAGCAGCGGCGTGATGTCGCGGAACATCACGCCCGGCGCCGGCCAATCGGGCACGGTGCGGATGTGCTCGCGGATGTAGGTGCCGGGCGAGCGGGTGGGTTCGGTGGTCATGGCGCTTCGTTCACCCTTGTTCGGGCTCAGGCCAGCGGCTGGAAGGCATAACCGCCACCCTGCGCGACCATGTGCCCGAAGGCCGGGAACGGGAAGTGATAACCGCCGACCATGGCCCGCGCGCCGACGATGCGCTGGAACACCTCGCGACGCACGCGGCGTGCGGCCTCGGCGTCCATGTCGAAGGTCACCGCCCAGTCGGGGTTGCGCGCGAAAAGCGCCGGCACGTTGGTGAGGTCGGCCACGTAGACGAAGGTCTGGCCGGCCGACTGCACCTGGAACAGCGTGTGCCCCGGCGTGTGGCCGAAGGCGGCCACCGAATGCACACCCGGCGCGACCTCGCTGCCGGGCACGAAGCGCTGCAGCTGCTCGGCCGGCATCGAGGCGAACACGCGCCGCGCCACCTGGAAGCCGCCGCGCTGGTTCTGCGGCAGCGCGTTCATGCGCACCTCGTCCATCCAGTAGGCGTACTCCGGCTCCGGCACCAGCACACGCGCGTTCGGGTAGACCAGCGAGCCGTCCTTGCGACGCAGGCCCTGGATGTGGTCGCCGTGGAAGTGCGAGACCAGCACCGTGTCGATGTCCTCCGGCTTGATGCCGGCGGCGGCCAGGTGCGTGAGCAGCCGGCCGGTGGTGGCGCCGCCGTTGTCGGCAAAGCCCGCGTCCATCAGGATGCGCCGGCCGCCGATCAGCACCAGGAAGGGGTTGAACGGGATGTCGATGTGGTCGGTGGGCAGGCCCTGGCTGGCCAGCAGCGAGCGCACCTCGGCCAGCGGCGCGTTTTTCACGAACTCCTCGCCCAGCGGGCGGCGGAAGGCGCCGTCGTTGAACGACAGGATTTCGGCCTCGCCCAGCCGCACGCGGCGGAAACCCGGCTCCGGCAGCGTCGGCGCGCCGGCCGCCTGCGCGAGCGCGGCGCCGGGCAGCAGCAGCGAACCGAGCCAGGGTGTGGCGGCGGCGGAGAGAAAGCGGCGGCGGTTCAGCATCGGTTGCTCCGGAAGCGGTCAAAGTGGCCGGCCGCGATGATGCCGCGGTCCGTGGCGCGCCGGCGCGGCATCCCCGCGCCACCCCACGGGCCTTGGCTCAGCGCCCCAGCAGCTTGGCTTCGGCCAGTGCCAGCGCCTCGGGCAGGCCGCTCAGCACCAGCGTGTCGCCACCCGCCAGCAGGTCGGTGGCTTGTGGCGCCACCACCTGGCCGTCGGCGCGCCGCACCGAGACCACCCCCACGCCCACCGCGTGCAGTGCCAGCGTCTCCAGCGCCCGGCCCGACCAGGCCGAGGCTTCGGGCAGGGTCACGCTCATCAGCCGCGCCTGGCCGAGTTCTTCCACCGTGTCGTCGTCGGCGCCGTGGAAATGGCCGCGCAGCAGGCTGTAGCGCGCGTCGCGCGCGTCGCGGGTGATGCGGATCACGCGCTTCATCGGCACGCCCACCAGCGCCAACGCGTGGCCGGCCAGCATCAGGCTGCCTTCGAGCGCCTCGGGCACGACCTCGGTGGCGCCGGCGGCCTTGAGCTTGTCGATCTCGCTGTCGTCCTGCGTGCGCACCAGCACCGGCACGCGTGGCGCGTGGGTGTGCACAAGGCCGAGGATCTTCAGCGCCGAGGCCGTGTCGGGGTAGCTCACCACCACCGCGGCGGCTCGCGCCAGGCCGGCGGCCATCAGGCTCTGCAGCCGCGCGGCGTCGCCGAAGACCACGCTCTGGCCGGCCGCGGCGGCCTGGCGCACGCGGTCCGGGTCCAGGTCCAGCGCCATGTACGGGATGCGTTCCTGCGCCAGGATGCGCGCCAGCGACTGCCCGCTGCGGCCGTAGCCGCAGATGATGACGTGGCCCTCGCTGGCGATGGCCTTCTTGGCGATCGTGGTCAGCGCCACCGACTGCATCAGCCAGTCGCTGCTGCTCAGCCGGTTGACGATGCGGTTGCTGTGCTGGATCAGCAGCGGCGTGGCCAACATGCTCAGCACCATGCTGGCGAGGATCGGGCTCTCCCACTGCGGCGCGACCAGGCCGCGGTCGGCGCCCAGCGTCAGCAACACGAAGCCGAACTCGCCGGCCTGCGCCAGGTACAGCCCGGTGCGCAGCGCCACGCCGGGTGCGGCGCGGAAGGCGCGCGCCAGCAGCGCGACGAGCACGAACTTGGCCAGCACCGGCACGGTGGTCAGCAGCAGCACCAGGCCCCAGCGCTCGACCAGCGGGTGCCAGTCCAGCTTCATGCCGATGGTGATGAAGAACAGGCCCAGCAGCACATCGTGGAAGGGCCGGATGTCGGTCTCGACCTGGTGCTTGTATTCGGTCTCGGCCACCAGCATGCCGGCGATGAAGGCACCCAGCGCCAGGCTCAAGCCGGCTTTCTCGGTGAGCCAGGCCAGGCCCAGCGTCACGAGCAGCAGGTTCAGCATGAACAGCTCGTCGCTCTTGCGCCGCGCTACCAGCGTGAGCCACCAGCGCATCAGCCGCTGGCCGCCGGCCAGCAGCAGCGCCAGCAGCGCGGCGGCCTTCAGCAGTGCCAGCAGCAGTGCCACCAGCATGGCCTCGGGCGGCGAGCCCAGCGCCGGGATCAGCACCAGCAGCGGCACCACGGCCAGGTCCTGGAACAGCAGCACGCCCATCACGCGGCGGCCGTGTTCGCTGTCCAGCTCCAGCCGCTCGGCCATCAGCTTCACGACGATGGCGGTGGAGCTCATCGCCAGCGCCCCGCCCAGCACCACGGCGCCGCGCCAGCCCATCTGCCACTGCCCTTCGAGCAGCGCCGCGTACAGCCCCACCAGCAGGGCGTGGCCGAGCAGTGCGCCGGCCATGGTCAGCACCACCTGGCTCAGGCCGAGGCCGAACACCGCGGCGCGCATGCTGCGCAGCTTGGGCAGGTTGAACTCGAGCCCGATGACGAACATCAGGAACACCACGCCGAACTCGGCCAGGTACTCGACGCCGGGGCTGTCCTGCGCCAGCGCCAGCGCATGCGGGCCGATCAGCACGCCGGCCACCAGGTAGCCCAGCATCGGCGGCAGCTTCAGCGAGCGGCAGGCCACCACGCCGAGCACCGCGGCGACGAGGTACAGCAGGACGAGGTCGAGGGTGGTGGCCAAGGGCACGGAGCGGCCGCGCCGTCGCAGGGTGCTGCCTAGAATGGCCGCGCCGTGGCCCCGCTCGCTCCGGCGCCATCCTAATGCCCGCGCCCTGATGCCCGCACCCACCGACACCGCAGCCGCTCTCGACGCCGACCGTGCCCGCACGATGGCGGCGCGCACCATCGCCATCGAGGCGCGGGCGCTGACGGCGATGGAGCAGCGGCTGGCCGGCGCGGCCGGCGAGGCCTTCGCCGCCGCGGTGGCCGCGGTGCTGGCCTGCCGCGGGCGTGTCGTCGTCAGCGGCATGGGCAAAAGCGGCCACGTGGGCCGCAAGATCGCCGCCACGCTGGCCTCCACCGGCACGCCGGCGTTTTTCATGCACCCCGGCGAAGCCAGCCACGGCGACCTCGGCATGGTGCAGCCCGGCGACGTGGTGCTGGCCATCAGCAACAGCGGCGAAAGCGACGAGCTCGCGGCCATCCTGCCGGCCGTGCGGCGGCTCGGCGTCACGCTGCTGGCGATGACGGGCAAGCCGGGCTCGTCGCTGGCCCAACACGCCGACATCGTGCTCGACAGCGCGGTGGCCGAAGAAGCCTGCCCGCTGAACCTCGCGCCCACCGCCAGCACCACCGCGCAGATGGCGCTGGGCGACGCGCTCGCGGTGGCGCTGCTCGACGCGCGCGGTTTTGCCGAACACGACTTCGCACGCTCGCACCCGGGCGGCGCGCTGGGCCGCAAGCTGCTGATGCACGTGAAGGACCTGATGCGCGCCGGCGACGCGCTGCCGCGTGTGGCGCCGGACGCGCCGATGCCGGAGCTGCTGCGCGTGATGACCGGCAAGGGCCTGGGCTTCGCCGCCGTGGTCGACACGGCCGGCAAGCCCATCGGCATCTTCACCGACGGCGACCTGCGCCGCCTCATCGAAGCCGGCCGCGACGACCTGCGCGCGCTCGTCGCCGAGCAGGTGATGCACCGCAGCCCGCGCCAGGTGCGCGCCGAGGCGCTGGCGGTCGACGCGGCCGAGGTGATGGAGCGCCACCGCGTGACCAGCGTGCTCGTCGTCGACGAGGCTGGTGTGCTGGTCGGTGCGCTGAACACCAACGACCTGATGCGTGCGAAGGTGATCTGAGTGAGCGCCCCGGCCATCCACTTTCCGCCCGAGACGCTGCTGCGTGCGCAAGGTGCGGCGCTCGGCCTGAAGGCCGCGATCTTCGACGTCGACGGCGTGCTCACCGACGGCACGATCTTCCTCAGCGAAGCCGGCGAAACGCTGAAGGCCTTCCACGTGCTCGACGGCCACGGGCTCAAGCTGCTGAAGAAGAGCGGCATCGAGCCGCTGGTGATCACCGGGCGCGACTCGGCGCCGGTGCGGCGCCGGCTGGCCGACCTGGGTGTGGTGCACGCCGTGTTCGGCGTCGGCGACAAGCTGGCCGCTGCCGAGACGCTGCTGGGCACGCTGGGCCTGGCCTGGCACGAGGTGGCGGCCATCGGCGACGACTGGCCCGACCTGCCGCTGCTCGAACGGGCCGCCTTCGCCTGTGCGCCGCCCAATGCGCACGCCGAGGCCCGTGCACGCGCGCACCACGTGACGGCCGCGCGCGGCGGCGAAGGCGCGGCGCGCGAGTTCTGCGACCTGCTGCTGCTCGCCGCCGGCCGCTACGCCGCGCTGCTGGCGGCCGAGCGGCGCACGCTCGACGCGCGCTGAAGGCCGAGAGCCGGGCTGCCCAGGCATGAAGCCGGTCGAACTGCACCTGCCCGACCTGCCCGAGGTGCCGCTGGCGCTGGGCCCTGCGCCAGCGGCGGCTGCCGACACACCGCCGCGCCGCCCCATGCCCTGGCACCTGCGCCTGCGCGAGGCGCTGGCCAGCTACCTGCCCATCCTGCTGATGGCCGCCTTGGCGCTGGCCACCTGGTGGCTGGTGAAAAACGCGCCGCGCGCGCCGGGCGAAACACCGCCGCGTGCGATCAGCGACGAGCCCGACTACGTGATGAACGGTTTTGCGCTGGAACGTTTCGGCGCCGACGGCCGGCTGGTGCTGCGCATCCAGGGCCGCGAACTGCGCCACCTGCCGGCCAGCGACCGCCTGGAGATCGACGGCGCCGACATTCAGGCCTGGTCGAGCGAGGGCCGGCTGACAGTGGCCAAGGCGGCGCGGGCCGTCGGACCCGCCAACGGCCGCGAGCTGCGTCTCGAAGGCGGTGCCGAGGTGCGCGGCGAAGACACGGCCGGCACGCCGTTCCTGATGCAGGGCGAGTCGCTGCACGCCTTCTTCGACGCGGGCCGCGTGACCAGCGACCGCCCGGTGCGTGTGCGCCACGGCAGCACCGAGCTGCGCGCCGCCGGGCTGGACTACGACCACCGCGGCGAGCGGCTGCGGCTGATCGGCCCGCTGCGCGTGCAGCTGACGCCGCGGGAGGTGGCGACGCGATGAACGCTCCACTGGTCTTCATCACCGGCGCGTCGAGCGGCATCGGCCAGGCGCTGGCCGCGCGTTATGCGCAGGCCGGCTGGCGGCTGGCGCTGGTGGCGCGCCGCACGGCCGAGATCGAGGCCTGGGTGCAGGCACAAGGCCTGCCGGCCGAGCGTGTCGGCATCTTCGGTGCCGACGTGGCCGACATCGACAGCATCGTCGGCGCGGCCCGGGCCTGCACCGAGACGATGGGGCTGCCGGAGGTGGTGATCGCCAACGCCGGCATCAGCGTCGGCATGGACACCGCCGAGCGCGAGGACCTGCAGGTGATGCGCGACACCTTCGCCGTCAACAACCTGGGCCTGGCCGCAACCTTCCACCCCTTTCTCGGCGCCATGCGCGAGCGTGGGCGCGGCACGCTGGTCGGCATCGCCAGCGTCGCCGCCATCCGCGGCCTGCCGGGCCACGGCGCCTACTGCGCCAGCAAGGCTGCGGTGGTGGCCTACTGCGAGAGCCTGCGCGGCGAATGCCGCGGCAGCGGTGTGCGCGTGGTGACGCTGCTGCCCGGCTACATCGCGACGCCGCTCACTGCCAAGAATCCCTACCCGATGCCGTTCCTGATGCCGGCCGAGGCCTTTGCCGACCGCGCCTTCCGCGCCATCGAGGCTGGCGACAGCTACCGCGTGATCCCGTGGCCGATGGCCGTCGTCGTCAAGCTGCTGCGGCTGCTGCCGAACCGGCTGTTCGACCGCCTGTTCGCGGGCCGCGGGCGCAAGCCGCGCCGTTCCCGGCCGGGTGCCGCCGCCTAGGCGGCCGGCCGCCATTCGACAGCCAATCGAGGAGCTCTTCGCCATGGCCACCATCCGACCCGGGCACCAGCCGGTGCTGATCGTCGTCGACGTGCAGCGGGGCGTCGTCGCCTCGGCCTGGGAACGCGACCGTGTCGTCGCGAACGTCGCGCAGAGCGTCGAGCGGGCAAGGGCCGCCGGCGTGCCCGTGATGTGGGTGCAGCACCACGACGAACAGCTGGTGCAGGGCAGCGAGGCCTGGCAGTGGGTGCCGGAGCTGGTGCCGGGCGACGGCGAGCCGGCTGTGCACAAGAGCTTCAACTCGGCCTTCGAGCAGACCACGCTGGACGCCCTGCTGGCCGAGCGTGGCGTGACGCACGTGGTGCTGGCCGGCGCGGCCAGCAACTGGTGCATCCGCGCCACCGCCTACGGCGCGCTGGACCGCGGCTACGACCTCACGCTGGTGGCCGATGCGCACACCACCGAGGACATGGACTTCGGCAACGGTCGCGTGATCGCGGCGCGGGACATCGTCGACGAGCTGAACGTCGCGATGCGCTGGCTGATGGTTCCCGGCCGCCACAACGGCGTGGCCCGTGCAGCCGAACTCGACTTCGGCCGCGTGCCGGGCACGGCCTGAACGACGGCCAAAGACGACAGCCGGAAATGAACAAGGGCGCCCGAAGGCGCCCTCATCACAGGGTCGGAACGGACCGGGGCGATCAGTAGCCGCCGCGGCTGCCGCCGCCACCGCCGTAGCCGCCGCCACCACCGCTGCCGCCACGGTTGCCGCCGCCGCCGTAGGGGCTGCGACCACCACCGCCGTAGGGGCTGCGGCCACCGCCGCCACCGCCACCGCCGTAGCTGCCACCACCGCCGCCACCGCCGTAGCCGCCACCACCGCCGCCGCCGTAGCCACCGCCACCACCGCCGCCGTAGCCACCACGGCTGCCGCCGCCACCGCCGAAGCCACCCGGGCGGTCTTCACGCGGACGGGCTTCGTTGACGACGATCGCACGGCCTTCCAGCGGTTGGCCGTTCATGCCGTTGATGGCGGCCTGCGCCTCGGCGTCGCTGCCCATCTCGACGAAGCCGAAGCCCTTCGAGCGGCCGGTTTCCCGGTCCATCATGACCTTCGCCGACGTCACGGTGCCGAACGAAGAAAAAGCTTGCAGCAAGGAGTCGTCACGGACCGAATAGGCCAGGTTGCCGACGTACAGTTTGTTTCCCACGGGGAGAGCCCTCAAAAGACCAGAAGAACCATGCGGAGCTCAACCCTGAAACACCCGAACGACCGGCCAAAAGGCTTGGACGAACAGGAAGGCGCGGCTGCCAGACACGAGACCGCGCATTATGGATATCGAAATACCCCGTCTGTAAAGGGCTCTCCACCCAATTTGTTGTTTTGCCGTGCCCCGGGCTTACCCGGGCGCGGCCGGAAAGACGCTAACCGACACGCTCCATGGACCTTCTCAAGCCACTGATCGCCCTGCTGGCCATCGTCAATCCGGTGGGTGTGCTGCCGTTTTTCATCCACTTCACCCAGAGCTTCGGCCGTGCACAGCGCCAGCGCACCATCCGCATCACCTCGTTCACGGTGTTTGCGGTGATCGCCGTCAGCGCGCTGGCCGGGCTGAAGGTGATCGAGTTCTTCGGCATCAGCCTGGCCAGCTTCCAGGTCGGCGGCGGCTGTCTGCTGCTGATCAGTTCGCTGGCCATGCTCAATGCCCAGCAGCCCGAGAGCAAGCCCAGCGACGAGCAGGACGGCCAGGAGCGGGTCGACGCCGGCGCCAGCATCGCCGTCGTGCCGCTGGCGATCCCGCTGCTCACGGGGCCGGCGACGATCTCCACCGTCGTCATCTACGCCGAAAAGACCCGCTTCCTTTGGCAACTCGGCCTGATGGTGGCCTATGGCGCCGCCATTGCGCTGATCACCTTCATCGCGCTGTCGGCCGCCGGCCGCATTGCCCGGGTGCTGGGGCGCACCGGCATCAATGTGATGACGCGGCTGATGGGGCTGATCCTGGCCGCGATGGCGGTGGAGCTGCTGGCCGACGGCCTGATCAAGCTGTTTCCGGTGCTGGCCACGCCGCTGGCGGGCTAAATTCACAAACGCCCCATGTTGGGGCGCTCATCCCGCCCCTTGATCCGGCTTTTGACGGGTTAGCCCTGATGTGGGGCGGCGCGCATGACGGCACCATGCGCGCATCTTCCGGCAACGCCCCTGCGGCGCTTCCGGTAGAGGTGAGAGGAGACGACACATCCATGCGCGCCGTCGGGGTCAGACCCGACGGCGCTTTTTTTCGCTTGGCGCCGCCGTGGCCACCCCCTACTTTGGCCGGATCGCGTCGGCCGTGCCCTGGATGAAGGCCTTGAGCTTGGCGATGTCCTCGGGCTTGAGCTTGCCGGTGAAGTCCGGCATGCCGTTCTGCTTGAGCGCGCCGAAGACGTAGGCGTCGAGCCTGTCGATCACCTCCTTCTGCGAATAACCCAGGTTCGGGATGTTGCCGCCGCGGTCCACGCCGGGCACGCCGTGGCAGAACACGCAGTTGCTGACGTACAGCGCCGTGCCGGCCGCCACGTGCTGCGGGTCGTAGGGCACGCCTTGCAGCAGGTTGCCCAGCCGGTAGGCCACCTGGGCCGGCGGCGGTGTCTGGCCGTCGAGTACAAAGGTGTAGACCGTGCCCGGGCCGGCGCGGTCGGTGTGCCGCGCGGCCAGGCCGTAGACGCCGCCCCAGCCGACGGCGATGGACACGTATTGCTTGCCGTCGACGAGGTAGGTGCTGGGCGCGGCGACCACGCCGCTGCCCACCGGCGTCTCCCAGAGCTTGCGGCCGTTGCGGGCGTCATAGGCGACGAAGCGGCCGTCGGCCGTGCCCTGGAACACCAGGTTGCCGGCGGTCGTCAGCGTGCCGCCGTTCCAGGGGCTGACGTTCTCCACGCGCCAGGCTTCCTTCTGGTTCACCGGGTCCCAGGCCAGCAGCCGGCCGAAGGGCGCGCTCTTCGGCGGCTCGGCGTTGGCGAACATGCCGAGGTTCCAGCCCAGGTTGCTGTGCGGCTCCAGCGGGCTGGCGGCGTTGAACTTCCATTCCTTGTTGTCGAGCAGCGTCACCGGCACGTTCTGCACCGGCATGTAGACTAGGCCGGTGGCCGGGTTGAACGACATCGAGTGCCAGTTGCGCGCGCCGTAGGCGCTGGGGATGATCTCGCGCGGCCGGTCGGCCACCCGCGCGATGGCGGTCTCGATCGGGCGGCCCTTGGCGTCGTAGCCGCTGGCCCAGTTCACGTCGACGAAGTTCTTGGCCGAGATGAAGGCGCCGGTGCGGCGGTCGAGCACGAAGAAGAAGCCGTTCTTCGGCGCGTGCAGGATCACCTTGCGGTCGCGGCCGCCGATCTTCAGGTCGGCCAGGATCATCGGCTGCGTCGAGGTGTAGTCCCAGTTGTCGCCCGGTGTCTCCTGGTAGTGCCAGGCGTACTGGCCGGTGTCGGGGTTGAGCGCGACGATGCTGGCCAGGTAGAGGTTGTCGCCGCCGGCCGGGCTGCGCTTCTTGTGCGCCCAGGGGCTGCCGTTGCCGGTGCCCACGTACATCAGGTTCAGCTCGGGGTCGAAGGCCATGGCGTCCCAGGCCGTGCCGCCGCCGCCGGCTTCCCACCACTTGCCGGCCGGGTCCCAGGTCTTGGCGGCCTTGGCCATGGACTCGTCCTCGAAGGGCTTGGACGGGTCGCCCGGCACCGTGAACCAGCGCCACTTCTGCGCGCCGGTGGCGGCGTCGTAGGCGGTGATGTAGCCGCGCACGCCGTACTCGGCGCCGCCGTTGCCGATGATCACCTTGCCCTTGTAGACACGCGGCGCGCCGGTGATGGTGTAGCTGAACTTGCGGTCGACGATGGTGTCGACCTCCCAGGCCTTGGCGCCGGTGGCGGCGTCCAGCGCGATCAGCCGCCCGTCGTAGCTGGCCACGTAGACCTTGCCCTTGTAGACCGCCACGCCGCGGTTGACCACGTCGCAGCAGCCCTTGTAGCCGAAGGCGCGGTCGACCTGGGGGTCGAACACCCACAGCCGCTTGCCGCTGCGCACGTCGATGGCGTGCACGATGCTCCAGCTGGCGGTGACGTAGAGGATGCCGTCGACCACCACCGGCGTGGCCTCGACGCCGCGGTTGCTCTCCAGGTCGTAGCTCCAGGCCAGGCCGAGGCGGCCGACGTTGCCGGCGTCGATCTGCGTCAGCCGCGAGTGGCGCGTTTCGGCATGGTCCAGGCCGTAACTCGGCCAGTCGGCCGTGCCGCGTGCGTTGGCGCGGATGGCCTGGGTGTCGATGCGGCCGAGCGCGGCGCGGATGTGCTCGGGCGAGCCCTTGGGCGCCGCCTGGGCCTGCGCCGAGGCGCACAGCGGGGCGGCCAGTGCCGCACACAGCACGAGGAGCGGGGCGGCGCGCCAGAGCCCCGGTTGCGGATGCGTCATGGTGTCTCCTCCAGGCGTCCGAACATCGTTGGGGCAGCCAGCATCCCGCGGCACCTGGGCGGTGCAAACAACGGGCTTTCCCGGATGAGACCTTGTTCCATCCCGGCACAGACTCGGTGCGAGCCAGCCCGCCGCTCCCACGCATGAGTCTGCCGAGCCAGCCTTTTTTCACCGGCGCCGTCGAACGCACCGCGCTGGCGCGCGAGCGTTTTTTCGACGGTGGCCCGCGCCCTACCGGGCTGGTCGCCGAACCGGTGCTGCAGTCCTGGCAACGCTGCCGGGCGGCGCACCGCCCGCCCGGCGAGCGGCTGGCCTTCGAGCCGGTGACCCCTTCGCGGGCGCACCGCGCCCTGCAGCGCGGCCGGCCGCTGCTGGCCGCGGCCGAGCCGGCGCTGGAGCGCCTGGCCGCCGCGCTGCGGCACACCGGTGCCCGCGCGCTGCTGTGCGATGCCGAGGGCATCGTCGTGCACCGCACGCCGTCCACGCAGGCGGTGGAGCCGGTGCTGTCGCTGGCCTCGCGGCTGGGCGTCAACCTGTCCGAGGCGGCGGTCGGCACCACCGCACCGGGCGTCGTGCTCAAGAGCGGGCAGCCGCTCGCGGTGATGCGGCGCGAGCACTACTTCGACATCTGCGGCCGCCTGAGCTGCGCCGCCGCGCCGATCCGCGACCGCCGCGGCCGCCTGGCCGGTGTGCTGGACCTGTCCATCGAAGGCCGCGACTTCGGCTTCGACGCCGCCGCGCTGGTGGGGCTCTACGCCGGGGCCATCGAAAACGCCCTGCTCGTGGCGCCGGACGGCGACTGCCTGGTGCTGCACTTCCAGGCCGACCCGCTGCTGCTCGGCACACCGATGCAGGCGCTGGCCGGTGTGGCCGGCGACGGGCGGCTGGCCTGGGTCAACCGCGTCGGGCGGGCCTTGCTGGGCGGTGACGAGCCGGCCGGCCGAAGCGCCGGCGAGCTGTTCGGGCTGGAGCTCGACGCGCTGCTGCGGGCCGCCACCGCGGCGGCGCCGCAGCCGGGTGACGAGCACGCCGCGCAGCCGGTGCGCCTGGCCAACGGCCTGGTGGTCTGGTTGGCGGCACAGCTGCAGATGGCGCAAGGCGCGGCGCCGCCGGCCGCGTTCGAGGACCGTGAAGACCACCCGGCCGGCCCGACGCCGGCGGCCGTGGCCGCGCCGGCCGGCGAAACCGGGCCGGCCACGCTGGCCGAACACGACCACCGGCTGGTGCTGGACACGCTGCGCCGCTGCGGCGGCAATGTCTCGCGCGCGGCGCGCGAGCTGCAGGTGTCGCGCGGTCTGCTGTACCGGCGCTTGGCGGCGGCACGGGCCGCGGGCTGAGCTGCATCCCGGGCTAAGCGCCGAACTGGGGGGCGATCCGGTTGCGTTTCGGCACGCGCCGCGTCCCGGACGGGGCCTAGGATGGGCACCATGTCCGTGAACCCCGAACTGCGCAAGCTCGACATCGACATCCCCTCGCAGCCGCAGGCGCTGCTGGAGCTGTCGCTGCTGCTGGCCGAGGACGACATCAACCTGCAGTCGGCCGCCGTGCTGATCGAGCGCGACATGGCGCTGGCCGCCGCGGTGTTGAAGGCCGTCAACTCGTCGCTGTACGGGCTGAAGGGCCGCGTGCAGAGCGTGCAGCAGGCCATCACCTACCTCGGCATGCGCGAGGTCGCGGCCATCACCTTCGAGATGGGCCTGCGTGCGGCCTTCCCGCCGGCTGCCGAGCTGGACCCGATCTGGAAACGCGCCGCCTGGCGTGGCCAGCTGATGGCGCGGCTGGCGCAGAAGCTCTCGCTCGACGCCTGGGCCGCCCACTCGGCCGGGCTGTTCGAGGAATGTGGCAAGGCCGTGCTGTTCCGCCACGCGCCGGACCACTACCGCGCGATGCTGCGCGCCGCGCCCGACGACACCAGCCTGGTGCAGCTGGAGCACACCGGCTTCGGCGTCAGCCACGACGCGCTCGGCGCCGCGCTCTGCGAAAGCTGGGGCCTGGGCCCGGCCGCGGTGGCCAGCGTGCGCCACCACGTGGCGGCGCAGGCCACGCTGCAGCTGCCGCCACCACCGGCTCGGCGGTCGATCTGCGCCTTGTCGGTGCTGGCCCACCGGCTGGAGACCGCGCCCGAGGAGCTGGACCTGGCCGCCGCCACCGTGGCGCCGCAGGCCGAGCTGGAGCCCACGTTGGTGTTGCGGGCTCTGCGCCAGATCGAGGAACAGCAGGCCGGCGACCGCCAGCACGGCCGCTGAGGCCATCCCCCGGGAGGGGGCGCTTGAGGAAAGCCCGCTGGTCGCGGGGGCGGTGAACTGGGTACCCTCGCCGCCTTTGCAGCACCACAGCCGGCAGCCAAAGCCGGCGCGAGACTCCCATGGCCACCACTGCCCCCGCCGACAAGCTGGCACTGCAACGCGTCTACCACTGGGAAAAGACCACACCCGACCGCGTGGCGTTCACGCAGCCCACCGGGGGTGGCGCGACCATCGACATCACCTGGCGCGAAGCCGTCGGCCAGGCGCGCCGCCTGGCCGCCCACCTGAAGGGCGCCGGCATCGGCCCGGGCGACAACGTCGCGCTGATCTCGAAGAACACGGCGCACTGGATGATCGTCGACTGGGCCATCTGGATGGCCGGTGCCGTCTCGGTGCCGCTGTACCCGACGCTGGCCGCCGGCACCATCCGCCAGATCCTCGAGCACAGCGGCTCCAAGCTGTTGTTCGTCGGCAAGCTCGACGGCTGGGAGGGCATGAAGCCCGGCATTCCCGAAGGCCTGCCTTGCATCGCGATGCCGCTGGCACCGGCCGATGCCGCGAAGAGCTACCCCGGCTGGGAGGCGCTGCTGGCCAAGGCCACGCCGATGACCGACTCGCCGGTGCGGCCCGCCGACGACCTGTGCACGATCATGTACACGAGCGGCACGACCGGCGCGCCCAAGGGCGTGATGCACAACTTCGGCAACCTCGCGCTGGCCGTGCACGACGGCCTGAAGCGCATTCCGCTGCGTGCCGATTCGCGCATGCTGAGCTACCTGCCGCTGTCGCACGTGGTCGAACGCGCGCTGGTCGAACACGGCCAGCTCGCCACCGGCATGCACGTGTACTTCGCCGAAAGCCTGGACACCTTCACGAAGGACCTGCAGCGGGCGCGGCCCACGGTGTTCTTCAGCGTGCCGCGGCTGTGGGTGAAGTTCCAGCAGGGCATCCTGGCCAAGATGCCGCAGAAGAAGCTCAACACGCTGCTGGGCATTCCCATCCTGGGCGGCATCGTGCGCAAGAAGGTGCTCACCGCGCTGGGCCTGCAGGACTGCATCTTCGCCGCCGGTGGCGCCGCGCCGATGCCGGTGGAGCTGCTGAAGTGGTACGTGGGCCTGGGCCTGAACCTCTGCGAGGGCTACGGCATGACCGAGAACCTCGGCGCCACGCACATCACCGAGGGCGAGCACGACGCCTGGGGCACGGTCGGCCGGCCCTACGACCAGGTGCAGTGCCGCATCGACGGCGGCTCCGGCGAGATCCAGGTCATGGCGCCCTGGCTGATGCTCGGCTACTACCGCGAGCCGGAGATGACCCGGCAGGTCTTCACCGACGACGGCTGGCTCAAGACCGGCGACAAGGGTTCGATCGACGCCAAGGGCCGACTGAAGATCACCGGCCGCGTGAAGGACCTGTTCAAGACCAGCAAGGGCAAGTACGTCGCGCCGGCGCCCATCGAGGACCGGCTGGTGATGCACAACGCCATCGAGGCCTGCTGCGTGACCGGGGCCAACCTCGGCCAGCCGCTGGCGCTGGTGATGCTGAACATGGACGCCGCCGCCAAGGCCAAGACGGCCGACGGCCGCGCCGAGCTGGAAAGCTCGCTGGCCGCGCACCTGAAGGCCATCAACGAGCAGCTCGATCCGCACGAGCAGCTGGACTGCCTGGTCGTCACGGCCGAGGCCTGGACGGTGGACAACGACCTGATCACGCCGACCTTCAAGGTCAAGCGCAACCGCATCGAGGACCTGTTCGCGAAGAACTACGACGCCTGGATCGGCATGCGCAAGAAGGTCATCTGGAAGGATTGACGCCCACCCCCGAAGCGGCTTCGCCGCTCCCCCTCAAGGGGGCGCCGCGGGCAGACCGGCAGAGCCGGATCTGCCGCGGCTGCTGGATGGAGCGCCGGGCTGCGCCGGCGCGCCGAGGGGCTTAGCGGCTGGCAGCGGAGGCAGGCGCCTCGGGCGTCTGCGCGGGGGTCGGCGGGTTCGGCAGCGTGATGCCGGGCGCCAGCGGGATGTCCTCGGTCAGCGTCACGTGGGTCACGAAGTGGCGCGTCTCGCCGAAGCAGCTGGTCGGCAGGAACACCTTTTCTTCGTAGTGCAGGCTCACGCGCCGGCCGATGTGGCGGGTGATGTCGGCCGCCACCTGGTCGTCGCGCACGGTGAACAGGAACTTCTCGGCCGTGCTGCCGGGCAGCGACACCAGTGAGAGTTCACCTTCCCAGGTCTTGCAGATCCAGCCCTTGTTGCTGAACTTCTGCACCCAGCCGGCGCGCTCGCCGGTGGAATAGCTCCACGACAGGCTGAACCAGACCCACGCCGCTACGAGCAGCGCGAGGATGACCAGCGGCAGCAGCACGAACTTCAGGAGCTTCATGTGGCGCGATTATGGGCAGGCTGACCACGATGCCGCATGACAGCCTGCCGCCGCACTCGCCTACTTCAGGTTCGCCTTGAAGTTCGTGAAGGTGCGCGTCTGCAGCCGCAGCGCGGCCTGGCCCAGCGGCTTGGGCATGGCCATCTTCTTCACCTCCGACGCCGGCGGGAAAATGATCGGGTTGTTGGCCAGCTCCGGCTTCACGAACTTCTTGCTCTCCTTGTTCGGGTTGCCGTAGAAGACCTCGTTCGTGAGCTCGGCGTGGATCTCCGGGCGCATGATGAAGTTGATGAAGGCGTGCGCGTTTTTCGGGTGCCGCGCGTCCTTCGGGATCGCCATCACGTCGAAGAACAGCGTCGCGCCGCGCGGCGGGATCAGCGCCTGGATGTTCTGGTTGGTCTTGCCCTCGGCGGCGCGGCCGCGCGCGATGTTGAAGTCGCCGGCATAACCCAGGCTCACGCAGATGGTGCCCTGCGCCAGGTCGTTGATCGGGCCCGGCGAGCTGATGCGCGTGACGTGCGGGCGCGCCGCCTTCAGCACCTCGGCGGCGGCGGCGTAGTCCTTGGCGTCGGCGCTGTAGCCGTCCTTGCCGGCGTACAGCAGCGCCACCGGGATCACCTCGCTGGCCGAGTCCAGCACGTGGATGCCGCAGCTCTTGACCTTGGACGCGTACTCGGGCTTGAAGATCAGGTCCAGCGGGTTGGCCGGCATCGGCGTCGTGCCCAGCGCCGCCTTCACCTTGTCGGTGTTGATGCCGATGGTGACGAAGCTCCACATCCAGGTGACGACGTACTGGTTGCCGGGGTCGCTCTCACTCAGCTTCTCGAGCAGGTCGGTGTCGAGGTTCTTCCAGTTCGGCAGCAGGCTGCGGTCCAGCGGCAGGTACAGGCCGGCGTCGATCTGCCGCTTCGCGAAGTGCGACGAGGGCACGACCACGTCGTAGCCGGAGCGCCCGGCCACCAGCTTGGCGTGCAGCGCCTCGTTGCTCTCGAAGGTGTCGTAGCGCACCTTGATGCCGGTTTCCTTCTCGAACTTGGCGATGGTCTCCGGCCCGATGTAGTCGGCCCAGTTGTAGACGTTCAGCACCTTCGGCTCGGCGGCCTGCGCGGCGGCTCCGCCGGCCATGGCGGCCAGGCCGAGGGCGAGCAGGGTGCGGCGGAAGATCGGGGCGAGTCGCGGCTTCATGGCGGGAGATTCCTTTCGAGGAACGCGCGGAGGTGGTGGTTTCGGAGACGGTGGCGCCACGCAGGCGTGCGCCGGGGCGCGATTGTGGTCGACCCGGCCGTCCGCGGGCCAGCCGCCCGGAATCGTCCCGACTGGCCCGCCGGGCACAGGCAAAAAGCGCGCCGCCACCGCGACACAATGCCCTCACCGCAGCCGCCGCCACGAAACCACTGCCATGAGTCTGCTCGTCCTCGGCCTGATCCTGTTCCTGGGCACCCACTCGGTGCGTGTGTTCGCCGACGGCTGGCGCAGCCAGGCCGTGGCGCGCATGGGCGCCAACGGCTACAAGGCGGCGTATTCGCTGCTGTCGGTGGCCGGGCTGGCGCTGATCGTCGTCGGCTACGGCGCCGCGCGCGAGACGCCGCAGCTGCTGTGGGGCTCGCCGATCTGGACGCGCCACCTCGCGGCGCTGCTCACGCTGCTGTCCTTCGTGCTGCTGGCCGCCGCCTACGTGCCGGGCAATGCGATCAAGGCCAGGCTGCACCACCCGATGCTGCTGGGCGTCAAGGTCTGGGCCTTCGCCCACCTGATGGCCAACGGCCTGCTGGCCGACCTGCTGCTGTTCGGCGGTTTCCTCGCCTGGTCGGTGGTGGCCTTTGCCGCCGCACGCCGGCGCGACCGCGCGGCCGGTACGGTCTACCCGGCCGGCCGGGCCGGGCCGACGCTGGTGGCCGTGCTCGTCGGCACCGTGGCCTGGGCCGCGGTGGCCTTCTGGGCGCACGGCCTGCTGTTCGGCGTGAAGCCTTTCGGCGGCGCCTGAGCCGGGTTCGGCCGGGCTCGGCCGGGTTCCCCCGGCCGGGGGCCCTCCGCGGCGCCCCCCGCCGACGCCCACTGCCAGGCGATGGGCGCACAGCCTCTCGCGGCCGAGCATGCAGGCCTTCCGACCCGGAGGCCGCCATGACCCTTGCCACCTTGTTCGCCACGCTGGTTCACATCCTGCAGCCCGGCTTCGTCGCATCGCCCCGGCTGGCGCCGCGCGCCCAGGGCTTTGCCGACACCGAAGTGCTGCCCGGCGAAACCGCCTGCGGCTGCGGCTGGTTCGACTCCAGCCACGATCTGAAGCACGGCCTGGTCGTGCATGAAGGCATCATCGTCACCGACGCCGCTTATCCTGTCTGCCCTCCTGCCCCCCGATGACCGCTTCCGCCGCCCGCCGCCCTTCGTCCTCTGCCCGCCGCCGTTCCGTCCTGGCGTTAGCGGCCGGCCTGGCCCTGGCCGCCTCCGGCTGCGGCGGTGGCACCGAGCGCAACCGGCGCCGCGCGCAGCTGCGGCTGGTCAACGCCAGCACCGGCTACCCCTCGCTGGAACTGCGTGTGGACGACCAGCTGCTGCACGCCGCCGTGCTCTACGGCGAACGTGCGGGCTATGCCGAGGCCGACCCGGACGACCCGGAAACCACGGTCTTCGCCACCGGCTCGCCGACGGCGCTGCTGCGTTTTTCGCCCGCGCTGGCCGGCGACCGCTGGCTCACCGTGCTGGCCCACGGCCCGGCCGGGGCCCTGGGCGCGCTGGTGCTGGACGACAACCGCGGCGATCCCGACGAAGGCCGTGCGGTGTTGCGGGTGGTGAATGCGGCCTTCGACGCCGGGGCGCTGGACGTCTACCTCACGGCCGACGACGAGCCGCTCGCCAGCGCGGTGCCGCTGCAGACCTCCGCCGCCTACGCAGCCGCCAGCGACTGGCAGGTGGTCTCGTCCGGCACCTGGCGGCTGCGGGTTACCGCGGCCGGCAGCAAGACCGACCTGCGGCTGGACCGCCGCAACCTCAGCCTGCCGAACCGCGGCATCCGCACGCTGGTGCTGCGCTCGGCCGAAGGCGGCGTGCTGGTCGACGCACTGGTGCTCGCGCAACGGGGCGGCATCGAGAGCCTGCCCGGCGCCGAGGCGCGCGTGCGCCTGGCCGCCCTGGTGACCGGCAGCGCCAGCGTGAGCGCCACGCTGGCCGGCGTGGCGCTGGGCAGCGGCGTCGGCGCGCCGGCGCTTGCCGAGTACCAGCGCGTGCCGGCCGGCAGCGCGGCCCCGGTGGTCACGGTGGGTGGCACGGCACTGGCGCTGGAGGCCGTGTCACTGGTGGCCGGCCGCGAACACACGCTGCTGGTGAGCGGCCCGCCCGAGGCGCCACGCGCCGTGCTGCTGGCCGACGACAACCGGCTGCTGGTGGACGGCACTCGGGCCTGGCTGCGGCTGGTCAACGCACTGGCCGATGGTGGCGTGGCGCTGTCGATGTCGCTGGACTTCCTGCCGGTGGCCGGCGAGGTGCCGGCCGACGCGGCCTCGGAACCGCTGGCCGTGGCACCGACCGCCGGCGTGGGCGACGGCCGCATCGCCGTCACCACGGCCGGCGCGGCAACGCCGGTCTTCGTGGCCACCGAGCAGGTGCTGCGCGCCGGGGGTGTCTACTCGGTGTTCGTCGCCGGCACGCTGGCCGCGCCGGTGGGCATCGTGCGCCGCGACCGCTGAGCCTGTCGGGCGGCAGCAGGCGCCAAAGCTTCGAACGAAGTGCCCGACCCGGAGCCGGGTCCCCCGGTCCGGGTCGAGCCCCCTCGGGGGTGGCGCCGGCGCGCAGCGCCAAGCCTGGGGGCTCTATCAAGCCAAGCGGCCCGCCCTGAAGTCCTCCACCGCCTGGAAGATCTCCTGCTGCGTGTTCATCACGAACGGGCCGTACTGCGCGATCGGCTCGTTCAGCGGCCGGCCGGCGATCAGGATCGCCTTCGCACCTTCCGGCCCGGCTTCGAGCACCACGCCGTCGGCCATCGCGCCGCCGCCGTTGCCGCCAATGCGGAAGTCCGGCCGCGGGTTCGCGAAGATCGCCATGCGGCCGCGCTTGACCTCTGTGCCCGCCACCGCGAGCGAGCCGCGGTAGACGTACGTGAAGGCGTTGAGCGTGGTCGCCAGCGGCTGTTCGAAGCGCGCGCCCGGCTCCAGGTGCAGGTCCAGGTACAGCGGCTCGGTGTCCTCGCGCTGCATGGCCCCGGCCACACCCTGCGTGCTGCCGGCGATCACGCGTGCGCTGACGCCCTCGCCCTGCCACACCGGGATCTCGGCGGCGGCTATGTCGCGGTACCAGGGCGCCTGCATCTTCGACTTCGCGGGCAGGTTGAGCCAGAGCTGGAAACCTTCCATCGCGCCGTCTTCCTGCTCGGGCATCTCGCTGTGGATCACGCCGCGGCCGGCGGTCATCCACTGCACGCTGCCGGGCACCAGCAGGCCGACGTTGCCGACGCTGTCGCGGTGGCGCATGCGGCCTTCGAGCATGTAGGTCACGGTCTCGAAGCCGCGGTGCGGGTGGTCCGGGAAGCCGCCGATGTAGTCGCCGGGGTTCTCGGTGCCGAAGGCGTCGAGCATCAGGAACGGGTCGAGCCGGCGCTGCAGGTCGTGTGTGAGCACGCGCACGAGCTTGACGCCCGCGCCGTCGCTGGTGGCCTGACCCTGCACCAGGCGCTCGACAACGCGGCTGCTGCTCACGGAGGAAGAGGTGGTGGTGGTGTTGTCCATGGCCGTCACTGTAGCCAGCCACCGCCCGCTTGACGTTGCACAGGCTTGAACGGGGCGTTCGCCGGCGGTGCTACGCTCCCGCGCCACCCTGGCGAGGAGCTTCGTGATGAAGGCGATCTGGAACGGCACGGTCATCGCCGAGAGCGACGACACGGTGCTGGTCGAAGGCAACCACTACTTCCCGGCCGAATCGGTGAAGGCGCAATACCTGCTGCCCAGCAACACCCGCACGATGTGTTCGTGGAAGGGCCAGGCCAGCTACCACACGCTGTTCGTCGACGGCGACGCGAACCCCGACGCCGTCTGGTTCTACGCCGACCCGAAGGACGCCGCCGCCGAGATCCGGGGCCGCATGGCGTTCTGGAAGGGTGTGCAGGTCGTCGAGTGACACCGTCGGCCCTGCCGGTGCTGCACCGCCGCCGCCTGAACGAGCTGTGGCGCGGCGCCGGCTGGCCTTGCCACGACGCGATCGAACTCGAACTGCTGGCCGGCGGCCTGTTGCAACGCCACTGGGACGGCGCGGGGCACGAGACGCTGCGTGTCACCGACAGTGGCCTGGCCGCGCTGGCCGCCGCAAGGCGGCGCAGCCAGGCGGCGCTGTCGGCACACGAAGCGCTGGTCGGCCGGGTGGCGATGGCCATGCAGCGCGCCGGGCGCATTGTCTGGCGCGGGCTGGCGATGCGCGCTGCGTTGCCGCCGGTGGCAGCGGCTGACCTCAAAGGTGCTGTAGAGGCCGGTGCAGGGCTGCCCGGCGTCGACGCGGCCGAGCCCGCGGCCGCAGCCGGCCCGCGCTGGGTGGTTGCGCGGCCCGACGTGTTCTCGATCCGCCACACCACGCAGGAGGCTTACCTGGAGCCCATCGCGCACGAGATCAAGGTCAGCCGCTCGGACCTGCTGGCCGACCTGAAGCGGCCCGACAAGGGCCTGGCCTACGCCGCGCTGGCCGGCGAGTGCTGGTACGTGGTGCGCGCCGGCCTGTGCCGGCCCGAGGAACTGCCGCCGGACTACGGCCTGATGGCGGCGCACGACGACGGCCGCCTCGAGGTATTGCGCGCCGCGCCGCGCCGGCCCTGGCGTGCCGGGTTCTCGTGGTGGATGACGCTGGCGAGGGCGGTGCCCGAGCGGCCGGAAGACGACGAGGCCCAGGCTGGGCTGGCGCCGGTGGTGGAGCCGGCCTCGCCATGAGCGGCGCACCCTGGTGGCGGCGCTGGCTGGGCGGTGCACCCGCGCCGGCCGTGCCGGGCGCGGCCGCCGCCCGGTCGGCTGCGCCGGCCCCTGAACCGGTGCGGCCACCGCCCGGCGCCCTGCGCCGGCCGCTGATCGGCCGCCAGGGCCGTGTCGCGGCCTACGAGTGGACACTCACCGGCCGCGCCGGCGCCGAGCGCCAGCCGCCGGCCCTGGTGGCGCAGCTGCTGGCCGCGGCGGCAGCGTCGTCGCGCCCCGGGCTGCTGCGCGTGCCGGCCGAGCTGGCGCTGCGGCCGGCGGTGCGCGCCGGCTGGGCGCCGGCGCCGAACGGGCCGGGCATGGCCAGCGTGGCCCTGGTGCTGGACAGCGTGCCCGATGCCGCCACCGTCGCCACGCTGCGCGCCACCGGCCTGCGTGTCGGCGGCCCGGCGTTGAAGCCGGTGGCCGAGCCGGCGCTGGACCTCGTCGTCGCCACCGCCAGCGATGGCGGCCTGGACACGCTGCTGCGCGCCGCCGAACGCTGGCGCGATGCGCAACCGAAGGCGCAGCTGGTGGCGCTGGGCCTGGTCGGGCCGGGCGAGGCCGAGCAGGCCCTGGCCGGCGGCTTCGACCTGGCCGGCGGCCAGCTCGCCGCGCGCCCGGGCGCACCGCCGCCCGCCCGCCCCTTGGGCGCGGCGGCCCACCGCATCTGCGCCCTGCTCGGCCGGCTGGCCACCGATGCCGATACCGCGCCGCTGGCCGAGGCCGTGCGCGGCGACGTGGCGCTGGGCTACCGGCTGCTGCGTTATGCCAACAGCCCGGCTGTCGGGCTGGTGCGGGCCGTCGAGACCGTCGAGCAGGCGATCGCCGTGCTCGGCCGGCGAGAACTGGAGCGCTGGCTGCAGGTGATGCTGATCGGCGCCGCCGAAGCGCGCCCGGCGCAGAAGGCCATCGAGGAACACACGCTGGTGCGCGCCCGGCTGCTGGAGCGCCTGGCCGTGCGCCGCGGCGAGCCGGACCCGGCCGCGTTTTTCACGCTCGGCTTGTTGTCGACGCTGGACCAGTTGCTGCAACTGCCGCTGGCCACCGTGCTGGCGCCGCTCAGGCTGCGCGACGAGGCCCAGCAGGCCCTGCTGGGCCGCCGCGGGCCCTGGGCGCCGCAGCTGGCGCTGCTGGATGCGATCGACTCACCGGACGAATCGCTGGCCTGGGCCGCCGCCGAAGCCCTGGGCCAGGCCGAGGTGCTGGCGGACGAGGCCGAGGCTGCCTGGGCCTGGGTGGCGGGGGTCGAGCGCGGTTGACGGCGCCGGCATGTACCGGCGCCCCAGAAACACCGAAGCCCGCCGGAGGCGGGCTTCGTCGTGAAGCGTTCAGAGGAGGCTCAAGGCCTCCGCTGGCTTCAGCCCTGGCGGCGGCGTTGCACGCCCCACAGGCCCAGCACGGCGACGCCGATCAGCGCCAGCGTGCCCGGCACCGGCACCGTGCTCGGCGGCGCCAGCGACACCGTCAGGAAGTTCTGGCGGGTGTGCGGGACCGGATCGTAGTAGACCGTGTAGATGTAGTTGGTGGCGGTCGACAGGCCGATAGAGGCCCACGAGGCAGTGCCGTTCACGGCGTTCAGCAGCTGGTCGACACGCGTCTGGATCAGGCCGCCGTTGGTGGAGCCGTCGCTCTTGCCGTACAGGCCGCTGCCGGAGGTGCGCGACAGGTTGCTGGCGGTGGGCGAGCCGATGATCTCCCAGACCGCGTAGCCGAAGGCCGCTGCCTTGACGGCGCTGGTCAGGCTGTCGGCGAAGCCGTAGCTGAACAGGGCTTCGAGCCGGCTCTGCACGACGCTGGTGTTCGACTGGTAGCCATAGCCCGACAGGCCGCTGTAGCCCGAGGCCGTGAACTGGCCCTGGTAGCCGGCCGAATCGGCCAGGAAGCCGGACAGCGAGCTCGAGGTGTAGACACTGCTCGGGAAGCTGGCCGAGGTCTTCGGGTCGATGCAGTAGGCCCAGAACGGGCTGCCGCCGTCGGACGTCAGCTGCTGGGCGCCCAGCCACTGGCTGCTGTACGACGTACCGCCGCTGAAGTTGTTCAGCTGGAGCTGGCTCGCGCCGACCGTGGTGCCGGTGCTGCCCAGGGTGAGCGCGTGCACCGCGGTCGAGGCGCCCAGCACGGCCACGGTGGCGACGGTGCGGAACAGGCGGGATGAAAGCGTCAGCTGCATGGTGAATCCTTCGTGGCGTCTGCCGGCTGAACCGGGCCTCCCGACGCGTTGATCTCAATTCGTACGACCTGGAGCCCGTGGTTGCTGCCTCTCCGTCGCGCTCTTCGCGTACCCGGGGCGGGCTTCCTCCGAAAACTTGGCCTGGCTAGGCTTCAGGTTTCAAGGATCAAGCAATTCGGATGCCATAAAAATAAGTACTTGATCTGTAAAGAGAAAATCCAATGTGCGCGCCGGAGTTGTCACAGAGTGTCAGACTGTTCGACAGTCAAGGCCTGCGGCGTCGCGGTGTCAGAGGCCCAGCGCCGTGCGCAGCTGGGCCAGTTCCGGGCTCGGCGGCGGGGGCGGCGTGCCGGCGAGTGCGGCACGCAGCTCTTCGCGGGCCGAGGCCGTCTGGCCGGCGCCGTGCAGCGCGGTGGCCAGTTGCACGCGGATCCAGGCATTGCCGGGGTCGCGCAGGCGCGCCTCCTGCAGCACCCGCAGCCCGCGGCTCGCGTCGCCGGCGCGCATCAGCAGCGTGCCGTAGGCGGCCACGATGCCCGCGTGGTTGGGGTCGAGCTTGACCGCCTTCTCGGCCTGGGCGAGCGCCCCGGGGTCCTTCAGTTCGGCCAGCACGCGCGCGTAGGTCATGTTCAGCTCGGCGTCGTCGGGCGCCGCCTGCACCAGCGTGGCATAGGTCTGGCGCGCGTCGGTGAGCTTGCCCTGCATCAGCTGCAGCTCGGCCAGCGCGCGCAGCGTGATCGGGTCGCCGGGGTGGCGCTTGGCCATTTCCGTCATCAGCGTCAGCGCCTGCGCCGGCTGGTTCAGGGCCAGGTGGGCCTGGCTGAGCAGCAGCGCGGTGTGCGGGCCGGTTTCCTTGTCGTAGGCGGCGCGGTAGCTGACCAGCGCCTGGGCCGGCTGCCGCCGCGACATCGCCACGTGGCCGGCCGTGATCAGCGTCGGCACCTGGCCCGGGTGGGCCTGGTTGAGCTTGCGCAGCGCGACGTCGACGCCAGGGGCGTCGCCGCGCCGCGAGGCGAGTTCGACCTGGGCCACCAGCGCGCCGATGTCGTCCGGCTTGGCCTGCAAGGCCTTGCTCAGCGAGTGCGCGGCGGCCTGCGGGTGGTCGGCCTGCAGCTGCAGCTTGGCGGTGGCCACCAGCGCCAGCGGGTCGAAGGCGGCGAACTTGGCGGCCTCCTGCAGCGTGGTGCGGGCGGCGGGCAGCTGCTGCAGCGCCAACTGCGTGCGCGCGAACAGGTGCAGCACCGGTACCGAATCCGGGAAACGTGTCGCCAGCGAGCGGGCGGTCTGGTGGGCCTCGTCGAGCTTGCGCTGCGACAGCTGCAGCTCGGCGAGCGAAAGCCCGGGCCGCGGGTCGCGTGTCTGGGTGCCGTTGGCGCGCTGCCACAGCTCCTGCGCCTGCGGGAAGCGCCGCGCGCGCTGTTCGAGCTCGCCGGCGATCAGCAGCACCTCGATGTCGCCCTCGTTCTGCTTCAGCATCTCGGCCAGGCGGCGCCGTGCCGGGTCGAGCTTGCCTTCGTCGATGTCCAGCCGGCTCAGGTTGATCAGCACCGGGCGGTACTTCGGGTCGAGCACCAGGGCCTGTTCATAGGCCTGGCGCAGCCCGGCGTTGTCGCCCAGCCGGCCCTTGACGTTGCCGAGGAAGTTGAGCATCGCCGGGTTGCGCGGGTCGCGCGCCACCACGGCATCGGCCACCTGCAGCGCCTTCTGGCGGTTGCCGCGGCGGGCATGGAAGATGGCCAGCTCGATGCCGGCGCGCACGTCGGCCGGGTTCTGCGCGAAGACCTTCTCCAGGTTGGCCAGCGCCGCGCCGTCGCGCTGGGCGCCCATCTGCGCGATGCCGAGCTCGCGCTGGGCCTCGGTGCCGCCGCCCACGCGGCCGGCACGGTCGAACATCTCGGCGGCCTGGTCGTACTGGCGGCGCGCCAGGTGTACACGGCCCATCAGCATCAGCGCCTGGCCGTTCATCGGCGCGTCGCGCAGCACACCCTCGATCAGGCCGGCTGCGCGGTTGGTCTGCTGCTCGTCCAGCAGGGCCTCGGCCAGCATCAGGCTGCCGGCCAGGTGCCGCGGGTTGCGGGCCAGCAGGCTGTCGAGGTACTCGCGGGTGCGTTCGCGGTTGCCCAGCGCGCGGTGGGCCATGGCGCCGGACATCAGCGAGGCGTCGTTCTGGATGCGCGCGGCGCCGGGCAGCGCGTCGACGAGTTCGGCGGCCTCGACGTACTCCTGGCGCGCCACGTCGCGCTGGCCCGCGGCCTCGGCGAGCATGCTGCGCATCACCGAGGCGCGCGGATCGCGCACCTTGTCGGCCTTCAGCTGCTGCAGCAGCGTCTGCGCCTCGGCGCGGCGGTCCAGGCTCAGCAGCAGGCCCGCCTTGGCCACCAGCGCATCGACCAGCTTGGGCTGCAGCTGCAAGGCCTTGTTCTGCGACTCCAGCGCGCGCTGCATCAGGCCCTGCGCCTGCTGCACCGTGCCGAGCTGCTGCCAGGCCGTCGCGTTGTTCGGCTCGAGCTCGGTCGCCTTGGTGGCGGCGGCGAGCGCCTTGGTCACGTCACCGGCGCGCAGGAACAGCGGCACCTCGGCCACCCAGGGGGCGGCGGCGCGCGGGTCCAGGCGCCGCGCCTCGGCGTAGTCGGCGGACGCGGCCGTGACCGCGCCACGCATCGCGTGCGCCGAGCCGCGCATCATCAGCACCTCGACCCGCGCGGCCACCGGGCCGTCCTTCAGCTGCACGGTGTCGAGCAGCTTCTGCGGGTCGCCCAGGCGCAGGTAGACCTGGCCCAGCAGCGGCAGCACCTCGACCTTGGACACACCGAGCCGCAAGGCCTCTTCCAGCGAGGCCTCGGCGGCCTTGGTCTGGTCGGCCGCGAGCAGCACCCGGCCCAGCAGCAGATGGGCGGCGAGGTTGTTGCGGTCCAGGCTCAGCACGTTGCGCAGCTGGACGGCGGCGCCGTCGAAGTCCTTGCGCTCGTGCCGTTTCAGCGCGTCCTCGTAAAACTGCGTGGCACGGGCGGCGTTGTTCTGCGCATGCGCCGGCTTGGACACCAGCACCGGCAGCAGGAAGGCAGCGGCGACGGCTGCCGCGGACAGCATGCGCACGGCACGCTGGCGACGTTCTGAGGAAGCGTTCATGGGCGCGCGAAGGGCTGCGGCAAATGGGGCTCGGCGAGGGACTCGGCCCAGCGAGGCGGGATCGTAGGCGCGGCATCCGAGCAGGCAAGCCGTGACGGAGCCACAATCCGCGACATCTGACCTGCCCGGAGCCTGCGTCATGGCCTTCCTCCCCCGAATGCGTGCCCCGAACCCCCGAGCGCGGTATCCCCACGCGCTGTCGGTGCTTGCCCTGGCCGTGGCCGTGCTGGCACCGGTGGTCCTGCCCGCAGAGGCCGCTGCCGCGCCGGCCGCGACCGCCGGTGCCAAGGGCCTGCCCTCGACCAACCTGCCCTGGATCAGCGCCGCCTCCGACGCCGAGATCGACGCTGCCTTCGCGCAGGCCGCTCGGCAGAAGAAGCCGGTGCTGCTGTACTGGGGCGCCAGCTGGTGCCCGCCCTGCAACCAGCTCAAGGCCACTCTCTTCAACCGTCAGGACTTCGCCAACCTGGCGCGCCAGTTCGTGGCCGTGCACGTGGACGGTGACCGCCCCGGCGCGCAGCGTGTCAGCTCGCGTTTCAAGGTCAGCGGCTACCCGACCGTGGTGCTGTTCACGCCCGACCGGCAGGAGATCACCCGGCTGCCCGGCGAGGTCGACGCGCCGCAGGTGATGGCCGTGCTGCAGAGCGGCCTGAACGGCGGCCGTGCCGCCGAGGCCGTGCTGGCCGACGCGCTGGCCGGCAAGCCGCTCAGCACCGCCGACTGGGGCGTGCTCGCCTACTACTCCTGGGAAACCGGCGAGGCCCGCCTGGTGCCCAAGGCCGAGACCGCGCCGACGCTGGCCAAGCTGGCCGCCGCCCACGCGGCCGTGCCCGGTGCCGACACCGCCACCACCACGCGGCTGTGGCTCAAGGCGCTGGCCGCCAGCGACGGTGCCCCGGCCGACAAGGCCGTCAAGCCCGACGCCACGCAGCAGCAGCGGCTGCTGCAGGTGCTGGCCTCGCCGGCGCTGTCGCGCCAGCACATGGACCTCGTCACCGGCAGCGCGCCCGAGCTGGTGCGCGTGCTGGAGCCGGCCGCCGGTGCCGGCCGCGACACGCTGGTCCGCGCCTTCGACCAGGCGCTGGTGAAGCTGCAGTCCGACACCACGCTGTCGCGTTCCGACCGCATGGGCGCGCTGTACTCGCGCGTGATGCTGGCCCGCCTGGCCCTCGAGAAGGACGCCGTGCAGGTGCAGCTGGCGCCGGCGCTGCTGGCCGACGTGCGCGACGGCGTCGCGCGTGCCGACCGCGAGATCGTCGACGGCTACGAGCGCCAGGCCGTGATCACCTATGCCGCCGCCGTGCTCGCGCGCGCCGGGCTGTGGGACGAGAGCGAGGCGCTGCTCAAGCGCAACCTCGAACGCAGCCACTCGCCCTACTACCTGATGAGCCAGCTGGCCGGCAACTACCGCCGCCTGGGCCGCAACACCGACGCGCTGAACTGGTACGAACGCAGCTTTGTCGAGGCCGTCGGCCCGGCGACGCGGCTGCAGTGGGGTTCGGGCTACGTGTCGGCGCTGGTCGACCTGGCGCCGAAGGAAGCCGCGCGCATCGAGAAGGCCGTCGCGGCGCTGATCACCGAGGCTGGCAAGGATGGCGCGGCCTTCGAGGGCCGCAGCGCGCGCAGCCTGAAGCGGGTGTCCGACAAGCTCGCCACCTGGAACGCCGACGGCGGCCAGGCCGCGGCGATGAAGCGGCTGGAACGCCAGCTGGCCGGCGTCTGCGCCAAGACCAGCCCCGCCGACGGCCAGCGCGCCACCTGCAGCGCGCTGCTGAAGCCGGCGGAGGCCGGCAAGCCGGTCTGATCCAGCCTCAGTCGTTCAGCAGCCGAAGGATCTCGCGGCCGTAGGCCTCGAGCTTCTTCGCGCCGACGCCGCTGATGGCGTTGAGCGCTTCCAGGTCGGCCGGCTGCTCGCGCGCCATCTCGGCCAGCGTGGCGTCGTTGAACACGATGTAGGCCGGCAGGTTGTGCTCGCGCGCGACCTCGGCGCGCCAAGCCTTCAGCGCCAGGAAACGTTCGGTGGCCTCGTCGTCCAGCGGCAGCGGCGCGGCCTTGCCACCGCGGCTGCCGATCCGCTCGCGCTTGCTGCGCGCCTTGGTCGGCTCGGCCGGCACACGCAGCGTCACCGGCACCTCGCCGCGCAGCACGGCGCGGGCGCTGTCGGTCAGCGCCAGCGTGCTGTATTCGCCCTCGGCCACCACGTGGCCCAGCGCGATCAGCTGGCGCAGCACCAGCCGCCACTGCGCCTCGGAGACGTCGGCGCCGATGCCCCAGGTGGAGAGCTCGTCGTGGCCGTGCTGCGCGACCTTGTCGGTGCGCTTGCCGCGCAGCACGTCGATCAGGTGCACGCTGCCGTAGCGCCCCGAGCCGGCGGCGTTGCGGAAGCGGTAGATGCCCGAGAGCGCCTTGCGCGCCGCCTCGGTGGCGTCCCAGGTGGCGGGCGGTTGCAGGCAGTTGTCGCAGTTGCCGCAGGGCTCGCTGGCCTCGTCAAAGTAGGCCAGCAGCCGCACGCGCCGGCAGTCGTGTGCTTCGGCCAGCGCCAGCAGCGCGTCGAGCTTGCTGCGCTGCAGCCGCTTGAAGTCCTCGCCGGCCTCGCCGTCGTCGATCATGCGGCGCTGGTTCACCACGTCGGCCAGGCCGTAGCTCATCCAGGCATCGGCGGGCAGGCCGTCGCGGCCGCCGCGGCCCGTCTCCTGGTAGTAGGCCTCGATGTTCTTCGGCAGGTCGAGGTGGGCCACGAAGCGCACGTCGGGCTTGTCGATGCCCATGCCGAAGGCGATGGTGGCCACCATCACCAGGCCGTCCTCGCGCAGGAAGCGGTCCTGGTGGCGCGCGCGCACCGCGGCGTCCAGCCCGGCGTGGTACGGCAACGCCGTGATGCCCTCGGCCTTCAGCCACTCGGCCGTGTCTTCCACCTTCTTGCGGCTCTGGCAGTAGACGATGCCCGCATCGCCCTCGTGCTCGTCGCGGATGAAGCGCAGCAGTTGCCTGCGCGGGTCGTCCTTCTCGACGATGGTGTAGCGGATGTTGGGCCGGTCGAAGCTGGCGACGAAGACCTCGGCCGACTGCAGCGCCAGCCGCTCGACGATGTCGGCGCGGGTGTGCGCGTCGGCGGTGGCGGTGAGCGCGATGCGCGGCACGCCCGGGAACTGCTCGGCCAGCACGCCCAGGCCCAGGTACTCCTCGCGGAAGTCGTGGCCCCACTGGCTGACGCAGTGCGCCTCGTCGATGGCGAACAGGCTCAGCAGCCCCCGTTCGGCCAGGCTCTGCAGCATGGCCAGGAACCGCGGCGTCAGCACACGCTCGGGCGCGGCGTACAGCAGCGTCAGCCGGCCGGCCAGCAGCTCGCGCTCGATGCGCCGGGTTTCGTCGCCGTCCAGCGTGCTGTTCAGGAAGGCGGCGGCCACGCCGGCCTCGTGCAGCGCGCCGACCTGGTCGTGCATCAGCGCGATCAACGGGCTCACGACCACCGCCACACCGAGGCCGCCACGGTGGCGCACGATGGCCGGCACCTGGTAGCACAGGCTCTTGCCGCCGCCGGTGGGCATCAGCACCAGTGCGTCGCCGCCTGCCGTCACCCGCTCGACGATGGCAGCCTGCTGGCCGCGGAAGGCGGCGTAGCCGAAGACCTCGTGCAGGACAGCCAGCGGCGTGGAAGAAGGGGCGGCGGGGCTCGGCACGGCGGACATCGCCCGCGATGGTAGGGCAGCGCCCCGAGCCCGCCCCGAAAGCGGCTCCCTCGACCGGGTGCCCCCGGCCGCGCCGGCCGCTCGCCGCAGGCCGCGGCGGATAATCGGCCGCATCCCTGCACGACCCCTCCGGAGCCCGCCATGGCCAGCGTCAACAAAGTCATCCTGATCGGCAACCTCGGCCGCGATCCCGAGGTGCGCTACGCGCCCAGCGGCTCGGCCATCTGCAACGTCACCATCGCCACCAGCCGCAACTGGAAAGACAAGAACAGCGGCGAGCGCCAGGAAGAAACCGAGTGGCACCGCGTGGTGTTCTACGACCGCCTGGCCGAGATCGCCGGCGAGTACCTGAAAAAGGGCCGCCCGGTCTACGTCGAAGGCCGTCTGAAGACGCGCAAGTGGACGGACAAGGACGGTGTCGAGAAGTACACCACCGAGATCGTGGCCGACCAGATGCAGCTGCTCGGCGGGCGTGATGGTGGCGGTGGTGGCATGGGCGATGCCGACATGGGCTCCGCCCCGGCGCCGCGCAGCGCCCCGCCGGCCCGCAGCGCGCCGGCGCCGGCCCCGCGCCAAGCCGCCTCGAAGCCGTCGACCGGCTTCGACGACATGGACGACGACATTCCTTTCTAGGTCATACCCACGGTACCCCGGGCGCCGGCAGGCCCCGGTGAAAACGGGGGTCGGTAGACGGGTTTGATACGGTATAGGGTATCTGCTAAGATACCCTGCATGGTATCTATCGTCTCGTGGTTCACGGCGCTGGCGGCGGCTTGGGTGCTGGCCGCTGGGCCGGTGGCCGCCCAGGACGTGCCGGCGGTGCCGACGCTGGTGGTCGGCGCCGGCCACCAGGCCCAGGTGGCCGAGTTCGAGGGCGTGCTGGAGCCGCAGCAGCAGAGCGTGCTGGCGGCGCAGACCAGCGGCCGCCTGCTGGCGCTGACGGTGCAGGCCGGCGACCGCGTGCGTGCCGGCCAGGTGCTGGCGCGCATCGACGAGCGCGGGCTGGCGGCCGGCCTGGCCGCAGGCGACGCCGCCGTCGCGCAGGCGCGGGCGGGGCTGGCGCAGGCGCGGCAGCAACTGGACCGCACGGCCGCGCTGCGCGTCCAGGGCTTTGTGGCTGACGCGGCGCTGGACGCAGCCCGCAGCCAGGCCGACGCGGCACAGGCGGCCCTGGCGGCGGCCGAGGCCGGCCGGCAGCAGGCGGCCGTGAATCGCGGCTTCGCTGTCGTCACCGCACCTTTCGATGGCCTGGTGCTGGCCACGCAGGCCGAAGCCGGCGAGCTGGCCGTGCCCGGGCGGGCGCTGGTGACGGTCTATACCCCCGGGCGTTTGCGTGCGCGGGTCTGGCTGCCGCTGGGCCAGACCGCGGCGGCGCGTTCGGCCGCGACCGTCGAATTGCTGCTGCCGGACGGGCGCGTGGTGCGGCCGTTGAAGCACAGCCTGCTGCCGGGGGCCGACGCGGCCTCGCAGACCGTCGAATGGCGGCTGGACCTCCCGCCCGAGGCCGTGGCCGGCCTGTTGCCGGGGCAGCCGGTGCGGGTGCGCTTCGCAGCCGCGCCGGCAGCCGCAGCCGCAGCGCAGGCGATGCCGCAGGCCACCTTTTCGATCCCGGCGGCCGCGCTGCTTCGGCGGGGCGAGCTGACGGCGGTCTACGCCGAACAAGGCGGCCGCTTCGTGCTGAAGGCCGTGCGCGCAGGCCGACCCGCCGGCAACCAGGTGCCGGTGCTGGCCGGGCTGAAGCCGGGCGAGCGCATCGCCGCCGACGCGGTACGTGCAGGCCTGGCCGGCGCCGTGCCGGCGCGCTGAGACGCCCGCCGCATGGACCCGCGCCCGACACCTTCGCTGGGGCTGGGGCTGGCCGGCCGCCTGGCCGCCACCTTCCAGTCGCAGGCGCTGACGCCGCTGCTGGCCTTGGTGGCGCTGCTGCTGGGCCTGTTCGCGGTGCTGGTCACGCCACGCGAGGAAGAGCCGCAGATCGATGTGACCATGGCCAACGTGCTGATCCCGTTCCCGGGCGCCTCGTCGGCCGACGTGCAGTCGCTGGTGGCGCGGCCGGCCGAGCAGGTGCTGGCGCAGATGGCCGGCATCGAGCACACCTACTCCGTTTCGCGGCCTGGGCTGGCGGTGCTGACGGTGCAGTTCGAGGTGGGTGTCGCGCGCAACGAGGCGCTGGTCCGGCTGGCCGAGGTGGTCGACGCGCACCGGGACTGGCTGCCGCACAAGCTGGGCGTGATGCCGCCCATCGTCAAACCCAAGGGCATCGACGACGTGCCGGTGCTGGCCGTCACGCTGTGGAGCCTCGACGACCGCCCCGCCGTCGAGCTGGAGCGCGTGGCGCGCACGCTGGAGGCCGAGCTGAAGCGTGTGCCCGGGGCACGCGAGGTGTCGAGCATCGGCGGCCCGGGCCGGGCTGTGCAGGTGGCGCTGAACCCGGCGCGGCTGCGCGAACGTGGCATCGACCTGCCGCAGCTCGCGCAAGCGCTGGCCGGCGCCAACCGCGCGCTGCCGGCCGGCGCGGTGGCCGACCCGCAACACGGCGGCCTGCTGCACATCGAGACCGGCGAGCACCTGGCCTCGGCCGACGACGTGGCGCAGCTGATCGTCGGCGTGCACCAGGGCCGGCCGGTGGTGCTGCACGAAGTGGCCGAGGTGAGCGACGGCGCGGCGCAGCCCGCGGCGCTGGTGTGGTTCACGCCCGGTTCGGCCGCTGGTGACCGCGGCAGTGAACACGGTGAACAACGTGGCGGCCACCCCGCCGTGACGCTGACGCTGAGCAAGAAGCCCGGCGCCAACGCCGAAGACGTGTCCGCGGCCGCCATCGCGCGGCTGGAGTCGCTGCGCGGCGCGCTGATCCCCGAGGGCATCGAGGCCACGGTGGTGCGCGACTACGGTGCCACCGCGGCCGCCAAGGCGCGCCAGCTGATCTCCAAGCTGGTGTTCGCCACCGGCAGCGTGATCCTGCTCGTGGGCCTGGCGCTGGGCCGGCGCGAGGCGGTGGTGGTCGGCGCGGCGGTGGTGCTCACGCTGGCCGCCACGCTGTTCGCGAGCTGGGCCTGGGGCTTCACGCTGAACCGCGTGAGCCTGTTCGCGCTGATCTTCTCCATCGGCATCCTGGTCGACGACGCCATCGTGGTGGTCGAGAACATCCACCGCCACCGTGCGCTGGAACCCGGCAAGCCGCTCGCGCAGATCGTGCCGGCGGCGGTGGACGAGGTCGGCGGCCCGACCATCCTGGCCACCTTCACCGTCATCGCGGCGCTGCTGCCGATGGCCTTCGTGAGCGGGCTGATGGGCCCGTACATGAGCCCGATCCCGATCAACTCGAGCCTGGGCATGGCGATCTCGCTGCTGATCGCATTCACGGTGACGCCCTGGCTGGCGCTGCGGCTGATGAAGGGCGGCGCACACGGTGCCAGTGCCGGCGCCGGCGCCGAGCACGGCGGCCGCCTCGCTGCGCTGCTGCTGCGCCTGTTCCGCCGCCTGCTGTTGCCGCTGCTCGACAGCGCGCGGAAACGCGGGCTGCTGCTGGCCGGCGTGGTGGTGGCGATGGCGCTGTCGGTGGGCCTGGCGGGCGTGCAGTGGGTGGTGCTGAAGATGCTGCCCTTCGACAACAAGAGCGAGTTCGCGCTGGTCGTCGACCTGCCGGCCGGCACGGCGCTCGAAGACACGGCCGCGGCGCTGCACGAGATGGGCGCCTTCCTGGCGGCGCAGCCCGAGGTGGCGCACCTGCAGGGCTACGCCGGCACCGCCAGCCCCATCACCTTCAACGGCCTGGTGCGCCAGTACTTCCTGCGCGGCGAGCCGCAACAGGGCGAGCTGCAGGTGAACCTGGTGCCGGCTGCGCAACGCGCCGAGCAGAGCCATGCCCTGGCGCAGCGCCTGCGGCCGGCGCTGGAGCAGATCGCCGCCAGGCACGGCGCGCGGCTGAAGGTGGTGGAAGTGCCGCCCGGCCCGCCGGTGCTGGCGCCCATCGTCGCCGAGGTCTACGGCCCGGACGAAGCCGGCCGCCAGCAGCTGGCGGCGCGGCTGGAGCAGGCCTTTGCCGAAGCCCCAGGCATCGTCGGCATCGACAGCAGCCTGGCCGCCGACGCGCCGCGGGTGTTCCTGCGTGTGAACCGCCAGCGTGCCGACGCGCTGGGTGTGCCGGCCGCGGCCATCGCCGAGGCCGTGCAGGGCGCGCTGTCGGGCCTGGACGCGACCTACCTGCGCGACGGCGCCAGCCTGCGCGCCGTGCCGGTGCGGCTGCAGCTGCCGCGCGAGGTGCAAGCCGGGCTGGACGCACTGCTGGCGCTGCCGCTGCGCACGGCCGCCGGCGCGCTGGTGCCGCTGTCGGAGCTGGTGCGCGTGGAGCACGGCGTGATCGACAAGCCGCTGCACACCAAGAACCTGCTGGGGGTGAGCTACGTGACGGCCGACGTCGGCGGCACGGGGCCGGACTCGCCGCTGTACGGTCTGTTCGGCGCCAGCGGCATCCGATCGCAGCTCGAAGCAGCCGCCCTGCCCGGCACCGGCGCGCTGCGCGAGCACTGGATCTCGACCCCGGCCAACCCCTACGCGGCCTATGCCGTCAAGTGGGACGGCGAATGGCAGATCACCTACGAGACCTTCCGTGACATGGGCGCGGCCTACGGCGTGGGCCTGGTGCTGATCTACCTGCTGGTGGTGGCGCAGTTCAAGAGTTATGCAACGCCGCTGGTCATCATGGCGCCGATCCCGCTGACGCTGATCGGCGTGATGCCCGGCCATGCGCTGCTGGGCGCGCATTTCACGGCCACCAGCATGATCGGGATGATCGCGCTGGCCGGCATCATCGTGCGCAACTCGATCCTGCTGGTCGACTTCATCGAGCTGCAGGTGGCCGCCGGCGAGCCCTGGCGCGAGGCCGTCGTGCACGCCGCCGCCGTGCGGGCGCAGCCGATCGCGCTGACGGCGCTGGCGGCCATGACCGGTGCCGTCTTCATCCTCGACGACCCCATCTTCAACGGCCTGGCGATCTCGCTGCTGTTCGGCATCGGCGTGAGCACGCTGCTGACGCTGGTCGTGATCCCGGTGCTGCACGCGGTGGTGAACCGCCGCCGCTACGACCGCCTGCAAACCCCCACCTGAAGGAGATTCCGATGACCATCGACCGCCTGATCCGCATCTTTGCCGGCAGCTTCGTCCTGATCAGCCTCGCACTGGGTGTCGAGGCCAGCCCGCTGTTCGTCTCGCCCTGGTGGCTGGCCTTCACGGCCTTCGTCGGTGCCAACCTGATCCAGTTCGGCTTCACGAACGTCTGCCCGCTGGGCTGGGTGCTGGGCAAGCTGGGCGTGCCGGCCACCTGCCGCGGCTGAGGCCCGGGAACCCTTGAAGGCGCGAACGGGGAACGAGGACGGCGACAATGTCGTCCTCGTCGACCCGTGCCCCGGAGGGCTGCCCGATGTCCGTGCTCACCGATGCCGCGAGCCGAACCGATCTGCTGAACCGCCTGAAGCGCGCCGAAGGCCAGCTGCGCGGCATCCAGCGCATGATCGAAGAAGGCCAGGAGTGCATGGACATCGCCACGCAGATGGCCGCCGTGCGCAAGGCGCTGGACAGCACCTACGTGCGCATGACGGTCTGTTTTGTCGAGCAGGAGCTGCGCCAGCGGCTCGGCCCCGAGGCGGCCGACGACGAGCAGCTGAACCAGCTGCTCACCGGCATGCAGGACCTGCTCGGCAAGGTCCGCTGAAGAAGGCGATACCGCAGTGACCACCACCACCGTCACGCTGCGCCAGCAGCACGACTATGTCTTCGACGTGGGCTTCGGCCCCGGCGTGCCGCCGCTGCTGACCGACGAGCCGCCGCCGCTGGGCCAGGGCAGCGGCCCTTCGCCGGTGCAGCTGCTGGCGGCGGCGGTGGGCAACTGCCTGTCCGACTCGCTGCTGTTCGCGCTGCGCAAGTACCGCCAGGCACCGGAGCCGATCTCGACCGAGATCGTGGCCGAGGTCGGCCGCAACGCCGAGGGCCGCATGCGCGTGACCGGCCTGGCCGCGACGCTGACGCTGGGCGTGCCGGCCGCGCAGCTCGAGCACCTGGAGCGCGTGCTGGCCAGCTTCGAGAGCTACTGCACCGTCACGCAGAGCGTGGCGCCGGCCATCGCGGTGGCCGTGACCGTGCGCGACGCCGACGGCCAGGTGCTGAAGTCGCCGGCGGCCTGAGCCGGGTCTGCCCATGCTGCGTTTCCTCGGCCCGGCCTGGTTCGCCGTCGTCATGGGCCTGGCCGGCCTGGCGCTGGCCTGGCACCGCGCCGGCACGCTGCTCGGCGAGCCCGCCGCCGGTGCGGCGCTGGTGCTGGCCCTGCTGGGTGCCGCGGTCTTCTTGCTGCTGCTGCTCGGTGCAGCCTGGCGCTGGCAGCGCCACCGCGAAGCCTGGCTGGAAGACCTGCGCCATCCGGTGCGCCACCCCTTTGTCGCGGCGCTGCCGATCTCGCTGCTGCTGATGGCGACGCTGTGGGTGGCGCTGCTGGGCCCGAGCACGCCGGCGCGCATCGCCTGGTGGGCGGGCTCGCTGCTGCTGCTGTCGACCACCGTGTGGGTGTTGTCTCGCTGGTGGCGCGGCAACCAGGCCGGCGGGCTGCAATGGGCCGGGTTGACGCCGGCGCTGTTCATCCCGGTGGTCGGCAACGTGCTGGCGCCGCTGGCCGGCGTGCCGCTGGGCCACGAGGCCTGGGCGGCGGCGCAGTTCGGCATCGGCGTGCTGTTCTGGCCGGTGGTGCTGGTGCTGATCGCCGTGCGCGTGGCGGTGCAGGGCCCGTGGCCGGAACGGCTGCGGCCCGCGGCCTTCATCGTCATCGCGCCGCCGGCGGTGGTCGGCCTGGGCCTGCTGCAGTTCGGCGCACCGCCGCTGCTGGGCTGGGGCTGCTGGGGGCTGGCGCTGTTCGGGCTGCTGTGGGCCGGCACGCAGGCGCGCGCGCTGGCGGCGCTGCCGTTTGCGCTGCCGCACTGGGCGATGTCGTTCCCGCTCGCGGCGCTGGCCGCGCTGACGCTGCGGCTGGCCACGCCGGGCACGGCGTTTTCGATGCTGGCCGTGGCGCTGCTGGCGCTGGCCTCGCTGGTGATCACGGCGCTGTCGCTGGCCACGTTGCGCGGCCTGCGCGACGGCACGCTGCTGGCGCCGGAGCCGGTGGCGACGATCCAGCCGGCGGCCGGCTGAATCATCGGCTGAACGACCGCCGAGGCCTTTTCAGGTCGCCAGCGGCGCCGTCAGGCCGCCGACCCCGTCGAGGTGGGCCGCATCGGCCCACTGCTCGACCTGCAGTGCGCCGGCGGCCCAGCGCAGCCGGTTCAGGCCGGTGTTCGGGATGGCGCAGCGGCGCAGCCCGTCCAGCGGCACGCCGTGCGCGGTGCGCCACAGCATGTCGAGCACGCCGCCGTGGGTGACGACGACCAGCGGCTGGCCGCCACCGGTCTGCGCTTCGAGCGCTCGCACCGCCGTCAGCACACGCGTGTGGAACTGGCGCGCGCTTTCGCCGCCGGGCGGGGCGAAGTCGGCGCCGTGTTCCAGCCAGCGCGGCCACAGCGTGGGCCAGCGCGCCTGGATGGCGGCGGCGTCCAGCCCTTCCCATTCGCCGAAGCTCTGCTCACGCAGCCCGGGCGCCACGGCCGGCTCCAGCCGCCAGGCGGCGGCCAGCGGCGCGGCGGTCTGGCGCGCACGCACCAGGTCGCTGGTGACGAAGGCGCCTGCGGCCGGCGCCGGCGTGCGGCCCAGGCGCGCCGCCAGTGCCGCGGCCTGGGCCTGGCCGGTGGCGTTGAGCGGCACGTCGATCTGGCCCTGGAAACGCTGCTGGCGGTTCCAGTCCGTCTCGCCGTGGCGGATGAACAGCAGTTCGCTCACCGGGGCCGCCTCACTTGGCGAAGAGCTGGCTGCGGTCGCGGAAGCTCTTGAACTCCAGCGCGTTGCCGGCCGGATCTCGGAAGAACATCGTCGCCTGCTCGCCCACCTGGCCGGCGAAGCGGATGTAGGGCTCGATCACGAAACGCTGGCCACCGGCGCGCAGCCGCTCGGCCAGCGCGTGGAAGTCGTCCCAGTCGAGCACGACGCCGAAGTGCGGCACCGGCACGTCGTGGCCGTCGACCGGGTTGTGGTGGTCGGCCGCCTTCCTGGGGCTCAGGTGGGCGACGATCTGGTGGCCGAAGAGGTCGAAGTCGATCCACTCGTCGCTGCTGCGGCCCTCGGGGCAGCCGAGCAGGCCGCCGTAGAAGTGGCGCGCGGCGGCCAGGTCGTCGACCGGGAAGGCCAGGTGGAAGGGGGCGATGTCGGTACGGCGGGTGCTCATGGCGGTGTCGGGAAGCGGCTCCGGCGATTGTCCGATGGGGCCGCCGCGCGTGCCGGGTGCAGCGCGGAAAGCCTGTGCGCTTTGCGGCAGACTCGGGTCGCATGTCCCGGCCATTGCCCACCGTCGTTCTGCTGCCCGGCCTGGCCTGCGATGCCGAACTGCTGGCGCCGCAGGCCGAGGCGCTGGCCGCGGCCGGCCACCGGGTGGTGACGGCGCTGCCGCACTTCCGCGAGACCACGCTGCCGGCCATGGCCGAACGGTTGCTGCATGAACACGCCGGCCCGCTGTGGCTGGTGGGTTCTTCGATGGGCGGCATGGTGGCGCTGCATGCGGCGCTGGCCGCGGCTGCTGAGCCGGAGCGGGTACGCGGCGTGGCGGTGCTCGGCAGCACCGCGCGGGCCGATCCGCCGGCCATGCTCACGCTGCGCCGCGAGGCCTGCAGCCTGTTCGCCGCCGGCCGCATGGACGAGGTGCTGCGCGCCAACGCCGCCATCGCCTTCCACCCGCATGCGGCGCGCGACCGCGGCCTGGTCGCGCGCTACCTCGCGATGGTGCGGCGCGCCGGGGCCGAGCAGCTGATCCGCCAGAACGAGGCCGTGATGGCGCGCGAGGACCTGCGCCCACGCCTGCCCGCGCTGGCCCTGCCGCTGCTCGTGGTGGTGGGCGAGGCCGACCGGCTGACGCCGCCCGAGCACGCGCGGGAGATCGCCGCCGCCGTGCCCGGCGTGCCCGGGGCGAGGCTGGAGATCGTGCCCGGCGCCGGCCACCTGCTGAGCTGGGAGCAGCCGGCGCGCGTGAACCGGCTGCTGCTGGCTTGGCTGGCTTCTTGCGACCCTAGCCCTTGATCTCGGGCTTCCAGACGCTGGCGTCCACCGTCACCAGCCCGAGCGGGTGGCGCACGCCGGCGGCGTGGTCCTCGATGCAGCGCAGCACCAGCGGGCTGCGGTGGCGGGCCTGGCTGGCGCGCAGCTCGTCCAGCGTGAGCCACAACGTGCGCACGATGCCTTCGTCGAGCATCCAGCCGGCGATCGGTGCGCCGGCGGTGCCGGCGTAGGCGAAGCGCAGGTAGGTCACGTCTTCGCCGGTGGCCTCGCGGCGGAAACGCGAGAGGTACACGCCCACCAGCGAGCTCGGCGTGAAGACGCGGCCGGTTTCTTCCAGCGCCTCGCGCGAGACGGCTTCGAGCGGGCTCTCGGCCGGGTCCAGGTGGCCGGCCGGGTTGTTGAGCTTCAGGCCTTCTGGCGTGTGCTCCTCCACCAGCAGGTAGCGGGGTGGGTCGGCGCCGTCGCAGACGATGGCGGCGACGGTGACGCTCGGGCTCCAGCGCGGGTTCATCGGCCCATGCTAGCGACCCCCGGGGGCTGCAACCCGGGCGCGGCGGGGGCCTGCTTGTGTTAGCTTCGACCGGCTGCGCCGACAGGCAAGGCGTGCCGGAAAACAGCAACGAGGAGTAGGTGCATGGCATTGCGGATCGGCGTTCCCAAGGAGACCGCGCCGGGCGAAAAACGCGTGGCCACCGTGCCGGAGGTGGTGGAAAAGCTCGTCAAGCTGGGCTTTGCGGTGGCGGTGGAAAGCGGTGCCGGCGAAGGAGCCAACTGCAGCGACGAGGCCTACCGCGCCGCCGGTGCCGAGGTGCTGCCCGATGCGCCGGCCCTGTGGTCCGCGGCCGACATCGTGTTCAAGGTGCGCCCGCCCTCGGCGGATGAAGTCGCCGGCATGCGCGAGGGCGGCATGCTCGTCGGCTTCGTCTGGCCGGCGCAGAACCCCGAGCTGATGCAGCAACTGCAGGCCAGGCGCGCCACGGTGCTGGCCATCGATGCACTGCCGCGCCAGCTGAGCCGTGCGCAGAAGATGGACGCGCTCACCTCGCAGGCGGGGGTGAGCGGCTACCGCGCCGTCATCGAGGCGGCCAACGCCTTCGGCCGTTTCTTCAACGGCCAGATCACGGCCGCGGGCAAGGTGCCGCCGGCCAAGGTGTTCATCGCCGGTGCCGGCGTGGCTGGGCTGGCGGCCATCGGCACCGCGGCCAACCTGGGCGCCATCGTGCGCGCCAATGACACCCGCGCCGAGGTGGCCGACCAGGTCGTCTCGCTGGGCGGCGAGTTCGTCAAGGTCGACTACGAAGAAGAAGGCTCGGGCGGCGGCGGCTACGCCAAGGTCATGAGCGAAGGCTTCCAGCGCGCGCAACGCGAGATGTATGCGAAGCAGGCGCGCGAGGTCGACATCATCATCACCACCGCGCTGATCCCGGGCAAGCCGGCGCCCAAGCTCATTACCGCCGAGATGGTGGCGACGATGAAGCCCGGCAGCGTGATCGTCGACATGGCCGCCGAGCAGGGCGGCAACTGCGAGCTCACGGTGCCGGGGCAGGCCGTGGTGCGGCACGGCGTGACCATCGTCGGCTACACCGACCTCGCCAGCCGCCTGGCCAAGCAGAGCAGCACGCTGTACGCCAACAACCTGCTGCGCCTGACCGAGGAGCTGTGCAAGACAAAGGACGGCACGGTCAACGTCAACTTCGAGGACGACGCCATCCGTGGCCTGACAGTCATCAAGGACGGCGAGCTCACCTGGCCCGCGCCGCCGCCCAAGCTGCCGGCGGCACCGCCGAAGCCGAAGGTGGCCGCTGTCGCGGCGCCGGCCTCCAAGGGCCACGGCCACGGGGCCGGCGAGCCGATGTCGGCCAAGTCGCTGGCCATCGTGTTCGCCGTCGGCGCGGCGCTGTTCTGGCTGGTGGGGGCCTACGCGCCGGCCAGCTTCCTGAGCCACTTCACGGTGTTCGTGCTGGCCTGCTTCGTGGGCTACATGGTGGTGTGGAACGTCACGCCCAGCCTGCACACGCCGCTGATGAGCGTGACCAACGCCATCAGCTCCATCATCGCCATCGGCGCGCTGGTGCAGGTGGCGCCGCCGCTGGACGCGGCGGGCGCGGCCGACCGGCCCAACCTGCTGATCCTGGTGTGCGCGGTCGTGGCGCTGGTGCTCACGGCCATCAACATGTTCGGCGGCTTCGCGGTCACGCGGCGCATGCTGGCGATGTTCCGCAAGTGAAGCCAAGGCAGACAACAACATGAGCGAAAGCCTCGCCACCGTCGCCTACATCGGCGCGACCATCCTCTTCATCCTCAGCCTGGGCGGCCTCTCGAACCCCGAGACGGCGCGGCGCGGCAACCTGTTCGGCATGGTCGGCATGGCCATCGCCGTGCTGGCCACCGTGCTGGGCCCGCGTGTCACCGCGGGCGGCATCCCGTGGATCGTCGGCGCGCTCGTCGTCGGCGGCGCCATCGGCCTCTTCGCCGCGAAGAAGGTGCAGATGACGCAGATGCCCGAGCTCGTGGCGCTGATGCACAGCCTGGTGGGCCTGGCGGCCTGCCTGGTGGGCTTTGCGAGCTACGTCGACACCTCCACGGTGTTCCCGACGCCGGCCGAGAAGACCATCCACGAGATCGAGATCTACGTCGGCATCCTCATCGGCGCCGTCACCTTCTCGGGCTCCGTCGTCGCCTTCGGCAAGCTCTCGGGGCGCATCGGCGGCAAGCCGCTGCTGCTGCCGGGGCGGCATTGGCTCAACCTCATCGGCCTGCTCATCGTCATCTACTTCGGCCGCGTGTTCCTGCAGGCGCACGACATCGGCGCCGGCATGCTGCCGCTCTTGGTGATGACGGTGATCGCGCTGGCCTTCGGCGTGCACATGGTCATGGCCATCGGCGGCGCCGACATGCCGGTGGTGGTGAGCATGCTCAACAGCTACTCCGGCTGGGCCGCCGCGGCCACCGGCTTCATGCTGAGCAACGACCTGCTCATCGTCACCGGCGCGCTGGTGGGCAGCTCCGGCGCCATCCTCAGCTACATCATGTGCCGGGCGATGAACCGCAACTTCATCAGCGTCATCGCGGGTGGCTTCGGTGGCGGTGCGCCGGCGGCTGCGGCCGGCGGTGCGGCGGCCCAGCCCGAGGGCGAGGTCTCGCCGGTGAGCGCGGCAGAGACGGCCGAGCTGCTGAAGGACGCCAAGAACGTGATCATCGTGCCGGGCTACGGCATGGCGGTGGCGCAGGCGCAGCACACGGTGTTCGAGATCACCAAGCTGCTGCGCGACAAGGGCGTGAACGTGCGCTTCGGCATCCACCCGGTGGCCGGCCGCATGCCCGGCCACATGAACGTGCTGCTGGCCGAGGCCAAGGTGCCCTACGACATCGTGCTGGAGATGGACGAGATCAACGAGGACTTCCCGGACACGGACGTCACCATGGTCATCGGCGCCAACGACATCGTGAACCCGGCCGCGCAGGACGATCCCACCAGCCCCATCGCCGGCATGCCGGTGCTCGAGGTCTGGAAGGCCAGGACCAGCATCGTGATGAAGCGCAGCATGGCCAGCGGTTACGCCGGCGTGGACAACCCGCTCTTCTACAAAGAGAACAACCGCATGCTGTTCGGCGACGCGAAGAAGATGCTCGACGAAGTGCTGACGGCGCTGAAGGCCTGACGGCGATGAACCCGCGCAACTGGGTCCCCCCCGTGGTGTTCCTGGCCACGTCGCTGCCGACGGTGCTGTTGCTGAACCAGCTCGACATCGCCAACGAGTTCCGCCTCATCCTGGCCATGGGTGTGGGTGTGGCGGCGACCGCGTTTGCGCAGTCGCGCTTGGCGCGCCAGTCGCGCAAGGAAGACGAGCCCGGGCCCTAGCGGGCGAACCGAGGTTCAGCGGGGCCTGGCCCGGCCCGCGTGCCGCCGCGCCACCGCGGCGGCCTCGCGCGCCACGGCCGCGCGCAGCGAAGCCGGCGCCAGCACCTCGACCTCGGTGCCCAGCCGCAGCAGCTGGCGCGCCGCGTAGGGCTCCGGCTCCGCCGGCAGTTCGGCCTCGATCCAGCCGGCGCGCCCTGCAGCTGCCGGCCGTTGCGTGCGCCCGGCCATCTCGGCCGCGGCCGGCTGCACGGCGCGCAGGATGCGCAGGCCTTCTTCCGACAGGCGCACGGTGGCGCGGTCGGCCATCAGCCGGGCCTCGAACTCGGCCACCGCGCGCGGCCAGTGTTCGGCCAGCACAAAGCCGCGCGGCCTGCGTGCGGCTTGGGCCGGTGCCGCCAGCGTGTGCAGCGAACGGATGGCGCCGACGCGGTAGCTGCGTGGTGCCGCACGCGCTTTTGCGGCCACCGCCACCAGGTACCACTGCCCGCCCTTGAGCACCAGGCCCAGCGGCAACAGCGTGTGCTCGGCTTCGCCCTTCCAGCTGTCGTAGCCGATGCGCACGCGGCGGTCCTGCCAGACCGCGGCGGCCAGCGCCGGCAGCAGCGGCAGCGTCTCGGGCCGGTGGTACCAGGGCAGCGGGTCGACGTGGAAACGTTCGGCGATGCGGCCGGCATCGGCCGCCGCATCGGGCGGCAGGCTGGCCAGCAGCTTCAGCTGCACGTCGGCAGCCTCGGTGGCCAGGCCAAGGTCTTGTGCGGCGCTGCGCAGGCCGGCCAGCGGCAGGCTGCGCGCCTCGGCGCCTGAAAGCCCCGTCAGCTGCGTGCGCCAGCCGGCTTCCAGAACGATGCCGCCGCCGCGCCCACGTTCGGCGTAGACCGGCACGCCGGCCGCGCTGAGCGCATCGAGGTCGCGGTAGACGGTGCGCACAGAGACCTCGAACTCGCGCGCCAGCTCGGCTGCCGGCACGCGCCCGCGCAGCTGCAGGCGCAGCAGGATGGACAGCAGCCGGCTCGAACGCATGGCGGCAGATTAGCTGAATAGCTGACATTCGGTGTCATGTTTGACCAAGCACCATGGCCGTATGAACCCGCAACGCCGCCAATGCCTGATCGTCTCCGCCGCGGCGGCGCTGGCGGCCCGCCCTTCCTACGCCCAGCCGGAAATCCGCCCCATGCTCGACGACTCGATGATCGACGCCGAAACCCCGCGCTTCGACCCCGTGCCCACGCCGCCGGCCACGCCTACGCCGGGCAAGCCCGGCGACTTCGCCTTTCTCGACGGCCACTGGCACATCCGCCACCTGAAGCGCCGCGGCGAGGGCTGGGATCGTTTCGAGGGCGAAGCCCGCTGCTGGAGCATCCTCGGCGGCGTCGGCAGCGTCGAAGAGCTGCTGATCCCGGCACGCGACTTCAGCGGCCTCGGCCTGCGCTTGCTCGACGTCGAGAAGCGCCAGTGGTCGGATCACTGGGTCAACGCCAAGAGCGGCGTCGTCACGGCGCCGGGGCAGAGCGGCAGTTTCGAAGGCGGCACGGGCCTCTTCGCCAGCACCTACGAGGACGGCGGCAAGACGATGCACTCGATGGGCGTCTGGGACCGCATCGGCCCCGGCGTGTGCCGCTGGCGCCAGGTCTACTCAGCCGACGGGGGCAAGACCTGGGCACACGATTGGGTCATGCATTGGCGGCGTCTGCGCTGATCCACCGCGCTGCCTTCTCCGCAATCATCAGCGTCGGGCTGTTGGTGTTGCCGTGCGTGATGCTCGGCATCACGCTCGCGTCCACCACGCGCAGGCCCGACACGCCGCGCACGCGCAGCCGCGGGTCCACCACGGCCATCGGGTCGTCGGCGCGACCCATCTTCGCGGTGCCCACCGGATGGAAGATGGTCGTCGCGATGTCGCCGGCCAGCCGCGCCAGCTCGTCGTCGCTCTGGTACTGCTTGCCCGGCTTGTACTCGCTGCGCACGTACTGCGCGAAGGCCGGCTGCTCGGCGATGCGCCGCGCCACGCGCAGCGAGTCGGCCGCCACGCGGCGGTCTTCGTCGGTGCTCAGGTAGTTCGGCGCGATCTTCGGCGCCGCCAGCGGGTCGGCCCCGGCAATGCGCACCGTGCCGCGGCTGGTGGGCTCCAGGTTGCAGACGCTGGCGGTGACGGCCGGAAAGTCGTGCAGCGGCTGGCCGAAGGCCGGCAGCGAGAGCGGCTGCACGTGGAACTGCAGGTCGGGCCCGGCCTTGTCGGGCCGGCTCTTCGTGAAGATGCCCAGCTGCGACGGCGCCATGCTCATCGGCCCGCTGCGCCGCAGCAGGTACTCGAGCCCCATCGCGAAGCGGCCGAAGCCGGAGTTCGCCAGCGTGTTCAGCGTCAGCAGGCCGCGCACCGTGAACACGGCGCGGATCTGCAGGTGGTCCTGCAGGTTCTCGCCCACGCCGGGCAGCACCTGCTTCGGTTCGATGCCGTGCTGCTGCAGCAGCGCGCCGGGGCCGATGCCCGAGAGCTGCAGCAGCTGCGGCGAGCCGACGGCGCCGGCGCAGAGGATGACCTCGCGCGCCGCGCGCAGCACGCGCCGTTCGCCGCCTTCCAGCACCTCGGCGCCGGTGCAGCGCCAGCCGCCGGCGCTGCCTTCGTGCGGCTCCAGCAGCAGCCGCAGCACCTGCACGCCGGTGCGCAGCTCCAGGTTGCGGCGGCCCCGGGCCGGGCGCAGAAAGGCCTTGCTGGTGTTCCAGCGCCAGCCGCGTTTCTGGTTCACCTCGAAGTAGCCCACGCCTTCGTTGTCGCCGCGGTTGAAGTCGGGGCTGGCCGGGATGCCGGCTTCCACTGCCGCCTCGGCGAAGGCGTCGAGCGCGGCCCAGCGCAGCCGCTGCTTCTCGACGCGCCACTCGCCGCCCTGGCCGTGGTGCGGGCCGGCGTGGGCGTGGTGGTCCTCGTGCGCGACGAAGTCCGGCAGCACCCGTTCCCAGCCCCACTCGGGCTCGCCAGTGGCCGCGGCCCAGGCGTCGTAGTCGCGTGCCTGGCCGCGCATGTAGATCATGCCGTTGATGCTGCTGCAGCCGCCCAGCGTGCGGCCGCGCGGGTAGACCAGCGGCCGGCCGTTGAGCCCGGCGTCGGGTTCGGTGCGGTAGCGCCAGTCGGTGCGCGGGTTGTCGATGCAGTAGAGGTAGCCGACCGGGATGTGGATCCACGGGTAGGTGTCCGGCCCGCCGGCCTCCAGCAGCATCACGCGGTGGCGGCCACCGGCGCTCAGGCGGTTGGCCATCAGGCAGCCGGCGGTGCCGGCACCCACGATCAGGTAGTCGCAGTTCGATTCGCTCACGGCTCGATGCTGCCACGCCGTACAGTTGGCGCCATGACGACATCCCTGCCCCGCGGCCTGGCCGCCCTGGCGCTTGCGGGCGCCTCTTCGTTCGCCACCTTGTTCACCACTTCGGCTGCGGCCGAGCCGGCGTGGATCACGCTGTCAGCCGACGCGCTGGAGGTGCTGGCCAAGATGCCGCCCGCGGTCCGCGAGATCGCACGTGCCGACACGCGCGTCTCGGTGCCGGCCTCGGCGCGCAGCGCCAAGCTCGTCGAGCGCAACGAGACCGTGGTCGCCGTCGAGATCGACGAAGACTGGCTCGAGATGCTGTCGCTGATGCTGCACCGCGAGCGCCAGCGCTGCGGCGGCTTCGTGCGCCACGCCAGCGAGGCCGAGGCGCGTGCGGTGCTGCACCGGCTGTCGACGGCGCCCGCGGAGCCGCGTGCCATCGGCACGCCGCCCAGCTACGACATCGACAACGCGCGCCAGCTCGCGCCGCTGATGCCGCTGCTGCAGGGCAGCCACCTGCTGGCCACGGTCGAGGGCCTGACGGCCTTCCAGAACCGCCGCCACACCTCCAGCCACGGCGTGGCCGCCGCCAACTGGCTGGCGGCGCACTGGCAGTCGCTGATCCCGGCCGACCGCCGCGACGTGCGCGTGGTGCCGGTCACGCACGCCGGCTGGCCGCAGAACTCGGTGATGCTGGAGATCGTCGGCAACGTGCGCCCGCGCGAGACCGTCGTCCTCGGCGGCCACCTCGACTCGATCGCCCCGGGCACGGTCGAAGGCGCGCGCGCGCCGGGTGCCGACGACAACGCCAGCGGCATCGCCGCGCTCACCGAGATCATCCGCGTGATGATGGCCGGCAACTACGTGCCGGGCCGCACGCTGCGCTTCATCGGCTACGCCGCCGAAGAAGTGGGCCTGCGCGGCTCGGGCGAGATCGCCGCCGACTTCCTGACGCGCACCGACCAGGTCGTCGGCGTGCTGCAGCTGGACATGACGGCCTTCCAGGGCGACAGCACCGACATCTGGCTCTACACCGACTACACCAACGCGGCGCAGAACGCCTTCCTGGCCGACCTGATCGTCAAGTACATGCCGCAGTATTCGGTGGGCTACAGCGCCTGCGGCTACGGCTGCAGCGACCACGCCTCGTGGCACAACCGCGGCTTCCGCGCCTCGTTCCCGCACGAGGCCAGCAACGCCAACTACAACCGCGCCATCCACACCATCAACGACACCGCGGCCACCTTCGGCAACAGCTCGGCGCACATGCTCAAGTTCACCAAGCTGGCGCTGGCCTACGCGGTGGAGCTGGGCACGCTGCCGCGCGGCTCGCGTTGATTCGCGTCGTGGCCTGACGGCGCACCGTGCGCCTGTTCGTCGAGACGCCGCTCGCCGAGGGCCAGGAGCTGCCGCTGCCGGCCGCGGCCGACCGCCACGCGCGTGTGCGGCGCGTGCAGCCGGGCGACCTGCTGCGGCTGTTCGACGGCGGCGGCGCCGACTGGCCGGCCGAGGTGCTGTCGGTGGGCCGCAGCGAGATCCGCGTGCGCGTCGGCGCACCGCAGCCGGTGCCGGCCGGAACCGGGCCGGCGCTGACGCTGGCCGTCGTCGTGCCGGCCAACGAGCGCATGGACTGGCTGGTCGAGAAGGCCACCGAGCTGGGCGCCGCGGCGCTGCAGCCGCTGGAGGCTGAACGCTCGGTGCTGCGCCTGGCCGGCGAGCGTGCCGTCAAGCGCCGCGCGCACTGGGAAGGCATCGTGCGCGCGGCCTGCGAACAATGCGGCCGCACGCGGCTGATGACCATCGCGCCGGTGCTGCCGCTGCACGGCTGGCTGGCGGCGTTGCCGCCGCCGACGAGCACCGACGAGGCGCGCTGGCTGCTCGGCTTTGCCGAAGACGCCCGCGCGCCGGCCACACTCGGTCGGCCGGCGCGCATCACCACGCTGTCCGGTCCCGAAGGCGGCCTCGCGCCGGCCGAGGAACAGGCCGCGCGTACTGCCGGCTTCTTGCCGGTGAGCCTGGGGCCGCGGGTGCTGCGCGCCGAGACCGCGCCGCTGGCGCTGCTGGCCTGGGCGGGGCTGGCCGGCGCGGCGTAGCATCGGCCGCAACACCGGCATCGGCCGGGCTTGCAGGAGAAACGACGATGGGTCTGCTCGATTCCGTGGTGGGTGCGCTGGGCGCACAAGGGGGCGTGGGCGGTGGTGGCGCGCAAGGCCAGTTGCTGCCGATCGTGATGAAGCTCGTCGAGCAGGCCGGCGGCCTGGACGGCCTGCTGAAGAAGTTCCAGCAAGGCGGCCTGGGCGAGCTCGTGCAGAGCTGGATCTCCAGCGGTGCCAACCTGCCGCTGTCGGGCGACCAGCTCGGCAAGGCCCTGGGCCCCGACCTGCTGAAGCAGGCCGGCGCCGGCCAGGACCTGCTCGGCCCGCTAGCGCAGCTGCTGCCGCAGCTGGTGGACGGCCTCACGCCGGACGGCAAGCTGCCCGCCGGCGGTGCCGACCTCGGCCAGCTCGGTGCGCTGCTCGGTGGCAAGGACCTCGGCCAGAACCTGGGTGGCGTGCTCGGCGGCCTGCTCGGCAAGCGCTGAAGACGGGCCGCGCGACCGCAGGCGCTACGAGGGGGCGCCCTCTTCCCGCCCGAAGTCGCGCGGCAGCTTCACCCAGGCGGCGATCACGAAGGCCGGGATCGTCGCCACGCAGCACCAGACGAAGAAGTTCAGGTAGCCCAGCTGCTCCTGCAGCCAGCCCGACCACAGGCCGGGCAGCATCATGCCCAGCGCCATGAAGCCGGTGCAGAGGGCGTAGTGCGCCGTCTTGTGCGGGTTGGCGCCGTCGGGGCCGCCCGCCACCATCAGCATGAACACCAGGTAGGCGGCGAAGCCGAAGCCGTAGCCGAACTGCTCGATGGCCACCGCCGCGCTCACCAGCACCAGGTTCGAGGGCTGGGCCCAGGCGAGCCAGACGTAGAGCAGGTTCGGCAGGTTCATCGCCACCATCAGCACCCAGATCAGCCGGCCCAGGCCCGCGCGCGAGATGGCCCAGCCGCCCAGCAGCCCGCCGGCCGTCAGCGCGGCCACGCCGGCCGTGCCGTAGGCCAGGCCCACGGCCTGCGTCGAGAAGCCCAGGCCGCCGGCTGTTGTAGGGTCGAGCAGAAAGGGCACCACCAGCTTCAGCAGCTGCGCCTCGCCGAAGCGGTAGACGAGCAGGAAGGCCAGCACCTTGGCGATGTCGCCACGCGCGAAGAAGCTGCGGAACACCGCGAAGAACTCGCGCCAGAAGGCGCTGCCACGCGGCGCCGGCCGGTCGTCGGCCGGGCTTGGCAGCGCCCAGGCATGCCACAGCGCGAACACGCCGAACAAGCCGGCCAGGCCGGCGAAGACCCAGCTCCAGGCCAGCACCGGGCTGCCGTGAAGGTCGGTCAGCCAGCCGGCCAGCGCCACCAGGCCGCCCTGGCCGCCCAGCATCGCGATGCGGTAGAAGGTGCTGCGCACGCCGACGAAGGCGGCCTGGCGCCGCCGGTCCAGCGCCAGCAGGTAGAAGCCGTCGGCCGCGATGTCGTGGGTGGCACTGGCGAAGGCCAGCAGCCAGAACATGGCCAGCGTCAGCTGCAGGAAGCGGTCGGTCGGCACCGTCAGCGCCACCATCGCAAACGCCGCCCCGATGGCGAACTGCAGCAGCACGATCCAGCGCCGCTTGGTGCCGAGCAGGTCTACCAGCGGGCTCCACAGTGGCTTGATCACCCACGGCAGGTACAGCCAGCTCGTGTACAGCGCGATCTCGGTGTTGGAGACGCCGAGGTTCTTGTAGAGCACCACGGCCAGCGTCATCACGGCCACATAGGGCAGGCCCTGGCCGATGTAGAGGGTGGGGATCCAGCGCCAGGGGCTTACGTGGACGGTCATGCCGCGATGTTCACACAGCCGGCCGGCACCCCGGCCCAGGCCGATGTGGCCCGGCGGTGTCGCATTCGCGCACGGATCGCCCGCAACCATTGGTAATTCCCGATGGGCCAGCGCACCGGGCAGCGGCAACACTGTGAAGGAGCGTTTCTTGCATGGCCGTGGTGAGGGAGGCCCAGCCGGCAAGCAGCCGCCCCGCCCCGGGCGCTCCACGCTTCGAACGAATTCACCCGAGAGAACCGCATGGCACTGAAACTCACCCCCCTGGCCGCGAGCCTGCTGCTCGCCGGCTTTGCCACCCAGACGATCGCGCAGACGGTGGCGGAGCCGCCACAGCGCATCACCATCACCGGCTCGAGCATCAAGCGCATCGCGGTTGAAGGGGCGATGCCGGTGCAAACCATCACGCGGGCCGAGCTGGACCGTCAGGGCATCGTCAACGCCGAGCAGCTGATCGCGACACTGACCTTCAATGCCAATGGCCTGGACAACCTGGCGAGCAATGCCGACGTCGTGTCGGGTGCACAACGTGGCAACAACGGCAGCAGCAGCGCCAACTTGCGCAACCAGGGTGCCAACGCGACGCTGGTCCTGCTGAACGGTCGCCGGGTCGCCAGTCACGGCCTGAATGGCGGGGTCGTCGACCTGAATCAGATCCCAATGGCCGCCGTCGAACGGGTGGAGGTGCTGAAGGACGGCGCGTCGTCCATCTACGGCACCGATGCCGTCGGTGGTGTCATCAACTTCATCCTGCGCAACAACTTCACCGGGCTCCGGATCTCGGCCAGCGCCGACATCACCGAGGCCGGTGGTGGCGATATCTACCGAGCGTCGGTGGCCGGCGGTTTTGGTGATCTCGACACCGACGGTTTCAATGTGCTGGCGACGTTGTCGGTCACCGACTCGAAGAAGCTCGACGGCAGCGAGCGCGGTTTCGTCAACACCTTCCAGCCCACACGCGGCCTGAGCCCCGACACGCGGGGTACGCCGTTTGCGACCTTGTTCGCCGTTACCACCACCGCGCCGAACGCCCTCACCCGGCCGGGCGGCCCCAGCACCCCGGCCGGCCACGGCACGGCGCCGCTGATCGGTGGCGTGGCGACCAACGGCATCAACGTGCTCGACATTCCGGGCGGTGCGGGCTGCGACAGCCAGCCCAATATGGGGCCATACCAGGAGGTGCTGTGGTCCGCCGGGGCCGGTGCGCGTTTCGGTTGCGCCTGGGATTCCGGCAAGCCAGTCGTCCTTCAGCAACCGTTGAGGAACACCAACCTCGTTACCCGTGGCACGCTCAAGCTCGGCAGCGACCACCTGCTGATCGGCGAAGTGCTGCTCGGCAAGTCCGAGTCGGCCAAGACTTTCTCCGAGAACCAGATCACCAGCGGCGCGCTCACCGCCAACGTCACCTTGACCAACGGCACGGTGGTGCCGAGCCCGTTCCGCGACCTGATCTATCCCAGCACCGGCGCCGGCTATGACCGGGTCTTCAACGCGCTGGCGGCGGCCTTCCCCGAGCTGGAGGCGAACCGTGGAAACGGCATGGCCTTCCGTTGGCGCTGTGTGGCTTGCGGTCCGCGCGAGATTCAGACCGAAACCGAGACCAGCCGCTACCTCGTGGGCCTGGAAGGTTCGCTGCCCTTCGCCGGCTGGGAGTACCGCACGGCGTTCTCGCAGGCCAAGAGCGACAGCAAGAGCACGCTGGGCAGCGGCTATCACTACATGAAGGGGTTTGCCGACCTGATCAGGGCGGGTGTGCTCAACCCGTTCCTGCTGGACGGTGAGCAGCAGACGCCAGCGGCGATGGCTGCCCTGGAGGCGGTGTCTGCGCGCGGCGTGCAGCTCTATGGCGGCGAGTACTCGACGACCCAAACTGACTTCGTTGCTTCCGGCCCGTTGTTCAAGCTGCCGGCGGGTGAGGCCCTGGCCGCGGTTGGCGTCGATCTGCGCACCGAGAAGTACAAGTTCCGCGGCAACAACGACGCCGGCTTCAGCAGCATCGACACCTGGGTCTTCAATGCGCCCTTCGACAACATCAACGCGCTCGCCGGTGTCAAGCGCGACGTGAAGGCCGTGTTCACCGAGGTCATCCTGCCGGTTCACAGGACGCTTGAGTTGAACCTGTCGGTGCGCTACGACGACTACAGCGGTTTCGGTGGCACGACCAACCCGAAGGTGTCGCTGCGCTTCCAGCCGTTCGAGAGCTTGGCGCTGCGGGCCTCGTACAGCACCGGCTTCCGGGTTCCGACCTTCAACCAGCTCTTCAATGGGCGGACCGAGTCACCGTACACCGGTGCCGGCGTGCCCGATCCGGCCACCTGCCCGGGGCGCGTGGTCAGCGCTGATGCGGGTTGTGCGGCGATCACTTTCAATACCTACTTCGGTGGTGTTGCGGACCTGAAGCCGGAAGAGTCGGAGATGTCCAACGTTGGCCTGATCTGGCAACCCGTGAACGGTTTCAGCCTGACGGCCGATCTGTGGGGCATCACGCGCGACGGGACGATCCAGGATCTGGGCATCACCGGCAACAACGGCTTCATCCGCAACTACGAGTTCCTTACCGAACGCTTCATCCGCGATGCGTCCGGCGCGATCACGCACATCGACAGAAGCTGGATCAACGCCGGTGAGACCCGGACCAGTGGCCTCGACGTGAGCCTGCGGGGCAACTTCGATGCGATGGGCGCGCGCTTTGCGGCTGGTCTGGACGTTTCGTACCTGCTGTTGAAGAAATCCCGCCTGGTCGCCGGCATGCCGTTTGGGGCCAGCGAAGTGGGTGTGTTCACACGGTCGAGCGAACTGGGCATCCGCTGGAAACACACGGCCTTCGTGAGCTACACGCGCGGGGACTGGAACACCACGCTGCGGCAGCGTTACTCTGGCAAGTACGCTGGCTACGTGCCGCCGGGCATTGCCAACGGCACCTACACGGCGACAGCGACCGAATGGGATCCGCTGGTCAAGCCGTACACGCTGTACGACCTGAGCGTGAGCTACAGCGGCATCCAGAACCTGACGCTGACGGCCGGCGTGAAGAACCTGCTCGACAAGGACCCGCCGTTCGCCAACAGCTACGACACCGTCGGTGGTTCTGGCAGCAGCTGGGAACCGCGCGTGGCCGATCCACGAGGCCGCGCGTTCCTCGTGTCGGCCGAGTACCGGTTCTGACCGGCATGGCAGAAGGCGCGCCGGGAGGCGGCGCCTTCTGCCGCGGCGCGTGCCGATGAGCGCCCGCCCGCTCGCTGACGCCCTGCTCGCCGCCATCGCGGCGCAGCACTTCGAACACACCGCCGACCGCCAGCTTGCTGGTCGACCGGTCGAGGCCCTGCCCAGCCTCGACCTGGCCGTCGTGCGCTTTCAGGCAGGCCGCGAGCCCGAGGCCGCCAACGTGCTGCTCTCACGCGAGCACCCGCGCGGCCTGGTCGCCCGATTCGCGCCGGGCCTCGGCGCGGTCGACAATCTGCGCTTCGATGCCGACCAGCGCGATGCGGCCGGCGATTCCGTCCCCTGGCTGCCGGGCGCTGACTGGTCGCGGCCCACCTGGCAACCGTTGTGGGCGGCACCCGGCCTGGCGATGGATGCACCGCGGTTCGTCGCGCCCTACCCGGCCTCGCTGCTGAAGCTGATGGTGGCCGTGGGCCTGGGCCTCGCGGTCGATGCCGGCAGGCTCGGCTGGGACGAGGCCCTGCCTTCGCTCGAACCGATGATCACCGTCAGCGACAACGACGCGACCGACCGCTGCGTGGCCCTGCTGCACCGCGCGGGCTTCGTCGAACGGCTGAACCACACGCTGCAGCAGGCATGGGGCCTGCCGACGCTGCAGCTCAACGACACCACGCCAAGGGGCGGCTGGCGCAACGCCGACGGCGCCGGTGTCGGCCACATCCACATGACGGCCTGGGACACGCTGCGGCTGCTGTGGCTGCTCGATGCCGACGCGCCGCCGGCGCCCTGGCTGGCGGCCTCGGCGCCGCGCCTGGCGCCGGCCACGCGTGACCGGCTGCGGGCGGTGCTGGAAGCGCAGCAGCTCGACCAGATCCTGTCGTCCGGCTCGTTGCGCGGGCTGCCGGGCTGGGTGCCCGGCCTGCCCGAAGCGCCGGCCTTTGCCCACAAGACCGGCACCACCGACAACTACGCTTCCGATGCCGGCATCGTCCGGGCCGGTGGCGTGCACTACCTCGTGGCCCTGCTCACCAGCCTCGGCCGCCGCCACGCGCCGGTGATCGACGGCGACGATGCGCGCTGCGCGACGAGCTGGCGGCTGCCGGCGCTCGGCGCGCAGCTGCACCGGCTGATGCAGACGGCGCCCTGAAGACAGGGCCTTGACCGCGGCGGAGGACAATCGGCGACAAGTTCCCGCCGTGAACACCCTGTGAACGCCCTGTGAACACCATGCCGCAACCGATCCTTCCGAGCTCTCCCTCCGCCGCCGAGGCCTCCGCGCTGGCCAGCCTAGGCCCCGCCGTGCCCGGCACCACGCTGCAGTCGCTGCCGCTGCTGGCGCGCGGCAAGGTGCGCGACAACTACGCCGTCGGCAGTGATCGCATCCTGATGGTCGCCAGCGACCGCCTCTCGGCCTTCGACGTGGTGATGAAGGCGCCGGTGCCGGGCAAGGGCCGGCTGCTGACGCAGATGGCGCTGGCCTGGTTTGCGCACCTGAAGGACATCGTGCCCAACCACCTGACGGGCGAGCCGCCCGAAGGCGTGGTGACCGCCGGCGAACGGCCGCAGGTCGAGGGCCGCTCGATGCTGGTCAAGCGCCTCACGCCGCTGCCTTGCGAGGCCGTGGTGCGCGGCTACGTCGCCGGCTCGGGCTGGAAGGAGTACACCCGGCAGGGCACGGTCTGCGGCATTCCGCTGCCGCCGGGGCTGGCGATGAGCACGCCGCTGGCCGAGCCGATCTTCACGCCGGCCACCAAGGCCGCCGTGGGCGACCACGACGAGAACATCTCCTTCGACCAGCTCGTGGGCCTGATCGGCGCCGAGCGCGCGGCCGAGCTGCGCGACACCGCCATCCGTTTGTACAAGGCCGCCGCGGCCTATGCGCTGACGCGCGGCATCGTCGTCGCCGACACCAAGTTCGAGTTCGGCCTCGACGAAGCCGGCCGGCTGACGCTGATGGACGAGGTGCTGACGCCGGATTCCTCGCGGTTCTGGCTGGCCGACGAGCTGGCGCAGGGCCGCATCGTCGCGCTCGACAAACAACCGCTGCGCGACTGGCTGGCCACCACCGGCGTCACCGGCGGCGCCGAGCAGGCGGCGCTGGACCTGCCGGCTTCGGTGATCCTCGGCATTCACGAGCGCTACCAGCGCGCCATGCAGATGCTGTGGGGCGGCGACGAATGAGCTCGGCGCCAGTGACACCCTCGCTGAACCACCTGCGCCAGCACCGCTTCGCCGGCCTCAAGCCGGGGCCCAAGCTCGTCGTCACCGGCGCCGTGCACGGCAACGAGACTGCCGGCACCCGCGGCATCGAGCGCGTGATCGGCGAGATCGAGCGTGGCGAGATCGACATCGTGCGCGGCACCGTCAGCTTCGTGCCCATCTGCAACCCGCTGGCCTACACCCGCGGCCAGCGCATGGGCGAGCGCAACCTGAACCGGCGGCTGCAGCCCACCGCCACGCCGCAGGACTACGAAGACCGCCTGGGCCGCCTGCTGTGCCCGCTGCTGGCCGAGCACGAGGTGCTGCTGGATCTGCACAGCTTCCGCAGCCCTGGCCGGCCTTTTGCGATGCGCGGCCCGGCCGACAACGACGGCACGCTGGAGCCTTTCCGCTACGCCGCCGCTGAAGGCCTGTTGGCGGCACACGCCGGCCCGAACCGCATCGTCGAGGGCTGGATGCAGGCCTACGCCGACGGCGTGGCGCGCCGCCGCGCACGCGGCCTCACGCCCGGCGCGGTGCACGAAGACCCGAGCTACGGCGTCGGCACCACCGAATGGATGCGCTCGCAGGGCGGCTACGGCATCACGCTGGAATGTGGCCAGCACGAAGACCCGGCCGGCCCCGACGTGGCCCACCACGCCATCCGCCAGACGCTGGCGCTGCTGGGCATTGCCGAGGGCATCGTGCTCCAGCCGCCGGCGCAGCCTTTCGAATGCCTGCGGCTGGTGGAAGTGGTGGACCGCCTCGACGCCGCCGACCGCTTCGTCAAACCCTGGATCAGCTTCGACGCGCTGCGCGAAGGCGAGCCGGTGGCCGAACGCGCCGACGGCACGCTGTGGCGCGCACCGCGCGACGGCTGGATCGTGTTCCCGGACGTCGGCGCGCTGCCGGGGCACGAGTGGTTCTACTGGGCGCAGGCGAGCGAGCGCCCGCTGTAGCGCCCCGGGTGTTTCAGGCGGGGCCGGCGACGAAGCGCCGCAGCACCGCCATCGCTTCTTCGGGCCGATCGCGCCAGGTGCCATGCCCGGCATCACCGATCACCTCCAGCCGCCCCCAGGGCGCCGGAATGGCCTCGGCGATCTCGTGCGCGTCTTCCACCGGCGTCACCGGGTCCTGGTCACCGGCCAGCACCAGCACCGGGCAGCACACGGCCGTCAGGCCTGGCCGCAGATCCAGCGCAGGCATCTCCAGCCGGCTCCAGTGGTAGAGGATCTCGTGCCGCATCAGCGTGCGCGAACGCGCGCCGGGGTCGCTGGCGGGGCGCGTGTTGTACAGCGGCAGGCAGAGCTCTACGTACCGCGCCCACGCGGCTTCGCCGGGGGCTTGCCAGAAGGCCTCGGCGGCTTCGCGCGCCGCGGCGCCGCCAAGCTTCTCGAACATCGCCAGCTTGCGTTCCAGCCCGAAGTGGTGGCTGGTGCTGGACAGCACCACACGCGCCGGGTGCGCCGGGTGCCGTGCCAGGTAGCGCTGCGCGACGAATCCGCCGAAGCTCTGGCCCAGCACCACGGGCTTGACGATGCCGAGCGCGTCACACAGGCGCACCACATCGTCGGCGAAGGTGTCGAGTGTCCACTCCTCGCTCGGCCGCGGGTCGCTGCGGCCGTGGCCGCGGTGGTCGACGTAGACCACCTGGGCGATGTCGGCCAGCGTGCCGAACAGCGGCTTGAAGCTGGAGTGGTCGTAGCCCGGCCCGCCGTGCAGCACGATCAGCGTCGGCTTCTCGCGCAGCCCAGGCCCATCGGGCACCCAGCCGGCGCCCTCCACGTCGATGAACAGGCGGACCCCGGGTTCGATCTCGATGCGCATGGGCGGCGACTGTAAGCTCCCCCACCATGCCCGAGACCCTGCACGTGCCACGCCGGCCCTGGCCGGTGGCCCAGTCGCCGCGCCACGACGCCTTCGAGTTCTACCGCGGCTTCAACCAGCCCTTCTTCGGCGTCTGCGTGCGCATCGAGGTCACTGCGCTGAAGCCCGCGCTGCGCGAGGCCGGCTTCGGCAGCCTGACGCTGGCCACGCACTTCGTTGCGCTGCGGCTGGCGCAGCGGCTCGAGCCCTGGCGCGCGCGCATCGACGCCGCCGGCCAGGCATGGCTCTACGACACCACGCACGCCAGCACCACGGTGCTGAAGGCCGACGGCAGTTTCGGCTTCGCCACGCTGTTGAACCAGCCGAGCTTCGCCGACTTCTGCCGCGACGGTGCCGCGGCGCTGGCGGCGGCGCGCTCGGCCGAGGCGCGTTTCGAGCCGCTGGTCGACGACCTGGCGCAGATCCACTGCACCACGCTGCCCTGGCTGCACTTCACGCAGTTCACGCATGCGCGCCAGGTGGGCGGGGCCGACAGCTGCCCCAAGCTGGCCTTCGGCCGCATCGACACCGACCGCGACGGCCGCGCCTGGCTGCCGCTGGCCATCGATGCCCATCATGCGCTGATGGATGGATCGCATGTGGGTCGTTACGTACAGGGTTTCGAAGCAGCCCTGCGCGAACCCCTGGCCTGGATTCAGGGCGAGGATCTGCCGGCCGTCTGAGCCGCCAGCACACCCGCCAGCACCACCACCGCCGTCAGCCCGAGCGCGCTGAACGCGGCCGTGGCCAGCCCCGTGGCCTGCCAGCCGCCCAGCGCCGCCGCCACCGCGGCCACCAACGGCGGCCCGGCGAACTGCCCGGCCGACGACCACTGCTGCATGAAGCCCACCGTGCTGCCCACCGCGTGTTCGCCCGGCGCCACGCGCAGCACCAGCGAAAACAGCGTGCCCGGGATCAGCCCGCCCATGCCCGAGAACAGCAGCACCGCGGCATAGCGCAGCACGGCGGCGCCGGCCCCATCGCCGGGCCAGGCGAAGGCGGCGATGGCCGCCAGGGCCATCGCACCGAAGCCGGTGGCCAGCAGGCGTGTCGGCGCCAGGCCGCGCTGCAGCAGCCGGCCCGAAGCCACGTTGCCGACGATGTTGGCCGCAGCCGCACCGGCACTGGCCAGCGCGACGGCGGTGCCGGTCAGCCCGGCCTGGTGGTAGACCGTGGGCAGAAAGCCGATCACCGCCAGCCACTGCGCCGAGTAGGCCGCGAAGGCCAGGCCCACGCACCAGGGCCCGCGGTGGCGCAGCGTGTCCAGCAGCGGTGCGCGCAGCGCGCGGCGCGGCGCAGGCGGCAGCGGCGGCACCTGGCGCAGCACCGCGGCGGCGGCCAGCGCACTCGTCGCGGCCAGCGCCCACCACCAGCCGCGCCAGCCGCCCAGCGCCATCACGGCCGGCCCCAGCAGCAGCGCCAGCGCGGTGGCCAGCGGCATGTAGGCGCCCCACCAGCCCAGCCGCGCCGGCAGCTGCGCGGGCGGCACCAGCTGGCGGATCAACCCCGGCGCCGGCAGCGCCGCGAGCAGGAATCCCAGGCCTTCGACACCGCGCAGCGCCAGCAACACACCGGCCGAAGGCGCCAGCGCGCCTGCAGCGCTGGCCAGCGCCAGCAGCAGCAGGCCGGCGACCAGGCTGCTGCGTCCACCGAGCCGGTCGGCCAGTGCGCCCAGCGGCAGCGCGGCCACCATGCCGGCGGCCTGCACGGTGGACAGCAGCAGGCCGGCCTCGGGCAGCGTCAGCCCGAGTTCGGCCTGCAGCGTGGCCAGCGCCGGCGCCAGCTTGCCGACGTGCAGCGCCGCGGCGACGCCGGCGGCGATGACGCAGGCCGCGGCGTTCAGCGTGCGCCGCGCTCCGCGCGCGCCTGCGCCAGCAGCGTGTCCAGCGCCGCTTCGTTCAGGCCCTTCAGCGCGCCGAAGTTGGCCTTGGACAGCGGGCTGGCCTCGAAGGCGCGCAGCAGCTGCGAGCGCTGGCGCCGCGCCTCGGCCTCGGCGGCCTGCTCGGGCGTGAGCGGCACGCGGGCCTCGGCCGGCTCGGGGGCTTGGCGCGCTTCCTGGCGCTGGTCGTGGCGCTGATCGGGGCGCGGCGGGCGATTGGGGCGGTCGGGCCGTGCCGGCCGGTCGTTCCGGTCGGGCCGGCCGCGGGGTCCGCCCTGCCGGGCCTCAGGGCCTTGCGCGTCGCGCGGCGGGCGCGGGGGACGGTCCGACCGGCCCGATCGCTCCGGCTTGTCGGGCCTGTCCGGCCGAGGGCCGGGCGGCGCGTCGCCACGGCCCTGGCGTGGGCCAGCTTCGCGCGGACCCCGTTCGGCAGCGCGTGCGGCCCTGGCGGCCTGCCGTGCGGCCTCGCGCTTGGCCTCGACGATGCCCTGCCGCCGCGCCAGCTCGACGCCCGCGGCCTCGCGGTGTTCAGAGGCCACCTCGCCGGCCGGCTGGCCGTCCAGGTCCACCCGCGTCGCCTCCTCGGCCACCAGCGCCTTCAGGTAGGCCGTGCGCGTGGTGTGGCGGTGCAGAAAGATCGACAGCTGCTTCTTCGTGAACACCCCCGGCGCACGGGCCTGGATGTCGGCGTGGATGCGCAGCTTGACCGGCTTGAACACGCCTTCGCCGAACAGCGCGGGGAAACGCAGGGCGAGTTCGGCGCCACACGCGGCGGCAATGGCCGCCGCGTTGGGCTCAGCGTCGGCGGCAGTCGCCGCGGGGCCTGCTTCGGTCGGTTCGGCGTCGGCCGCGGCTTCCTCCGCCGCAGCCGGCTCGGCGGCTGGCGGCGTCTCGGCAGCAGGCGCGACCTCGGCCGGCACCGGTGGCGGCACGGCGGGTTCTTCGGGAGCGGCGGGCGGGGCGGGGATCTCGGACATGACGCGTATTCTCGACGCATGCCGAACCCCGGAGCGCGCGATGTGGCCGTGATCGGCGGCGGCCTCGCCGGCCTGGCCGCTGCCTGGCTGCTCGCCCACGACCACCGCGTGACGCTGTTCGAGCGCGCGGCCCGCGTCGGCTTCACCGCGCACGGCGTCGACGCCGGTGGCCTGCGTGTCGACGTGCCGCTGCGCGTGTTTTTCCCCGGCTACTACCCGACGCTGGTGCGGCTGTACGACGCGCTGGGCATCGCGCACGAGCCGGTGAGCTACGCCACCACCTTCAGCGACGGCGGCGCGGCCGGCCCGGGCCGGCCGTACTTCCGCTGGCGCAACCTGCGCCTGGGCGGCACCAGCTGGCCCTGGGTGGCGCCGCAGGACCTGCTGAGCCCCCGCGCGCGCCGCATCGCCTTCGGTGCGCTGGCGCTGCAGCGCCGGCTGCGGCAGGCCGCGCACCGGCTCGACGGCGCCAGCATCGGCGAATTCGCCGCCGCCGAACACATCGCGCCCGAGTGCCTGGACGGCCTGCTCTGGCCCACGCTGGCCACCATCGGCACCTGCACGCTGGCCGATGCACGCCAGGTGCCGGCGGCGCTGGTGGCCGGCTACTGGGGCGCCGGACTGGCGCGCCAGAGCGTGCGCCGCGTGACGGCCGGTGCCGACGCGGTGGCGGCGAAGCTGCAGCAGGGCCTGGCGCGGGTGGTCTGCGACGCCGGTGTCGAGGCCGTGCAAGAGCGCGCCGACGGCGTGGAGCTGCGGCGGCGCGGCGGCCTGGTCGAGCGCTTCGACCATGTGGTGCTGGCCACCGGCGCGCCGCAGGCGCTGGCGCTGTGGCAGGGTGCGCCGGCCGACGAGGCGGCGCTGCTGGCGCGTTTCCGCACCCGGCCGCTGACGGTGCTGATGCACCGCGACGCCTCTTTCATGCCACCGCAGCGCAGCGCCTGGAGCCCGGTGCATGCGGTGGTCGATGCGGCCGCCGACCCGGCGGAGGCCCGGCCCGAGAGCACGATCTGGATCAACGCCGTGCAGCCGGCCCTGCGCCACGCGCCGCCGCTGTTCCAGACCGTGATGCCGCTGCGCGCGCCGCGCGAGGGCACGCTGATCGCCGAGGCGCGGCTGGAGCGGGCGCTGGTGGACCTGGACAGCGCGCGCGCGCTGCAGGCGCTGCGCCGGCGCTGGCGCGACACCGCGGCCCGGCGGCGTGTGTGGCTGTGCGGCAGCTACGCCGAAACCGGCGTGCCCCTGCTCGAAAGCGCGGTGCGGTCGGCCGCGGCGGTGGCGGCGGCCCTGCCCGGCGACGGCTCGCCGCGCCATTCGCCGCTCACCAGCACATAGCCCAGGCCGGCGGCACGGCAGGGGCCGATCAGCTTGGCGGTGAGCGCCGGGCGCCGCCAGTCCGGGTGCAGGCCGGTGCGGCTGACCCGTGGCCCCTGGCGCCGCACATGGGCGGCAAAGCCGTCCAGCACCGTGGCGTCCAGCTGCAGCCACTGCACGCCGCCGTAGCCCGCGCCGGCCAGCGCCTCGGCCTGCGCGGCGGCCGGCCGCAGCTCGCCCAGCGGCACCCGCGCCAGCCCGGCCGCGCCGTGCAGCAGCGCGCGCAGCAGCGGACGGCCGGCCAGGCGCTCTGGCGCCAGGCTGAGATCGGTGAAGGCGATACGCCCGCCGGGCCGCAGCAGCGTGGCCGCGGCGCGCCACAGCGCGGCACGCGGGCCCAGCCAGTAGGCGGCGTCGACGCAGACGATGCGGTCGAAGTAGCCGCGTGGCAGGCCAGCCCGTGCGAGCTGGCGCACGTCGGCGCGGCGCACCTCGATGCGGGTACCGCGCGGCAGGCTGGCGCTGCCGGCCTGCCGCGTGGCGGCGGCGGCATGCACCGGGTCCAGCTCCAGGCCCACGACCTCGGCGGCGCCGAAGTCCTGCGCCCACAGCAGCAGTTCGTCGCCGGCGCCGCAGGCCAGGCTCAGCACGCGGTCGCCGCGGCGCAGGCCGGCGGCCTCGCCCACGGCCCGCGCCAGCGAGCTGCAGGCCTCGGCGTAGTCGTCGGCACCGTCGTGCCACAGGCCCAGGCTGCCCCAGGTGCCCGTGCGGCCACCCCGGTGCAGCAGCGCGCGCTCGGCGCTGGGCATCAGCAGACCCCCCCTGGTTGCGGGGCAGTGTGTTCGAAGAAGGGCATCGGCCGATGCTGGCGCAGCGCCGGGCCGGCAGCCGCCCGCGGTGGCGCCAATGCCACGTTCCTGTCCTTCCAGCGAGGGACAGCACGTGCTGCCGGGCGCGGCCTGCGAACCCGGGTGCCCACGGTCACGTTGCACTGCATCATTGAAGCCGAGCATAGGCCGTCCCGGCCGCCGCTTTGGCCCGCGGCCGGCAGACAGTCGCGTCAACCGGTAACCTTCGGCCCCTTTCAAATCTGCGGCCGGGTTGCCTGGCGCTCCACGATGTCCCTGCCCGACCGCCTGCACGCCCTCGGTGCCGCCCAGCTCGGTGGCATGCGCCGTGGCGTCGAGAAGGAAAGCCTGCGGGTGGGCGCCACCGGGCGGCTGGCACGCACGCCGCATCCGGCCGGGCTGGGTGCGCCGCTGACGCACCCGCGCATCACCACCGACTTCAGCGAAAGCCAGCTCGAGCTGATCACCGGCGTGCACCCCACGCCCGAGGCCTGCGTCGACGAGCTGGAGCGCATCCACCGCTACGTGTTCCACGTGCTCGAGACCGAGCCGGGGCGCGACGGCCAAGAGCTGCTGTGGGCCGGCAGCATGCCCTGCCGCCTGCCGCCCGACGAGAACATCCCGATCGGCAGCTACGGCGGCAGCAACATCGCGCGCGCCAAGAGCGTCTACCGCATGGGCCTGGGCCACCGCTACGGCCGGCGCATGCAGACCATCTCGGGCATCCACTACAACTGGTCGTTGCCGGGGCTCACGAACGAACAGCACTTCGCGCTGATCCGCAACTTCCGCCGCCACAGCTTCCTGCTGCTCGTCCTGTTCGGCGCCAGCCCGGCGCTGTGCGACTGTTTCGTGGCCGGCCGCGCGCACGACCTGGAGCGCCTCGGGCCCGACACCGTCTACCGCCCGCACGCCACCAGCCTGCGCATGGGCCGGCTTGGCTACCAGAGCGACGCGCAGGCGCAGCTGGCCGTCAGCTACAACAGCCTGGAGAGTTATGCGCAGTCGCTGCAGCGCGCGCTGACCGAGCCCTACCCGCCCTACGAGGCGCTGGGCGTGAAGAACCTGGGCGGCGAGTACAACCAGCTCTCGACCACGCTGCTGCAGATCGAAAACGAGTTCTACGGCACGATCCGCCCGAAGCGCCGCATCCAGTCCGGCGAACGCCCGCTGCATGCGCTGCGCGAGCGCGGCGTGGAGTACGTCGAGGTGCGCTGCATGGATCTCGACCCCTTCGAGCCGGCCGGCATCGCCGCGTCGACCATGCGCTTCATCGACGTCTTCCTGCTGCACTGCCTGCTGGCCGACAGCCCGCCGGACACCCCCGACGAACTCGCCGCGCTGGGCCGCAACCAGGACCGCAGCGCCAGCCAAGGCCGCCGGCCGGGGCTGCGGCTGGAACGGGGCGGGCAGGAGGTTTCGCTCGTCGAGTGGGCCGAGGAGCTGATCGACCAGTGCGCGCCGATCGCCGAGCGGCTGGACCAGCGCGACGGCGGCCAGGCCCATGCCCGCGCGCTGGCCGATGCCCGCGCCGCGCTGGCCGCGCCCGACACGCTGCCTTCGGCCCGCGTGCTGGCCGCGATGAAGAGCGACTTCGGCGCCAGCCACGCTGCCTTTGTGCTGGCGCAGAGCCGCGCCGCGCACGACCGGCTGCGCGCCGTGCCGCTGGCCGACGACGACCGCACGGCCTTCGCAGCCGAAGCCGCCGCCTCGCTGGCCGAGCGGCGCGCCATCGAGGCCGCCGACGCGGTGGACTTCGAGACCTGGCGGCGCGCCTACCTGGCGCCGGAGCGGCTGCTGGCCGGCTAACAGGCCGGCTGACAGGCCGGGGGGCGTCCCCTCACTGTCGGGATGCTGCGGCCGGCGCGCCCTGGCGTGCGAGGTGGTCGACCAGCGCGTCCAGCACCGCGGTGCCGCGCGCCGCGCCGTCGTCGGCGTTGATCATCGCAGCCACGGCCCAGTGGCGGCCTTCGGCATCGCGCACCACGCCGGCCAGCGCGCGCGCATTGCGCAGCGTGCCGGTCTTCAGCCGTGCCCAGCCGGCGGCGGGCGAGTTCACGAGGCGCCGCCGCAGCGTGCCGTCCACGCCCGCCGTCGGCAGGCTCATCAGCAGGTCGTGCCGGTGCCGGCCGTTCCACGCTGCGCGCAGCAGCCCGGCCAGCGACTGCGGGCTGATGCGTTCGCTGCGCGACAGGCCCGAGCCGTTGTCCAGCACCAGGCCGGTGCTGTCCACGCCCTGCTCGGCGAACCAGCCGCGCACGACGGCATCGGCGCGCTCGGCGGTGTTGCTGCCGGGCGTGCCGTCAGGGGCCGCAGCACCGAGTTCGAGATACAGCAGCCGCGTCCAGGCGTTGTCGCTGGCCTTGTTCAGGTGCCGCACCAGCTCGCCCCAGGGCCGCGCCTGGCGCCGCACCAGCACGCGGGTGTCGGCGGGCAGTTCGGCGGCGCTGGCCGGTGCGCGCACGCGGCCGTTCCACTCGCCGCCGAGTTCGCGCCACAGGTGCCGCAGCAGGCGTTCGGCCAGCGCGTCGCGGTCGATCAGCTGCAGCTGCGCGCGCGTGCTGCAGTGGCGTGGAAAGGCGCCGGCCAGGCGCACGCGCAGCCGCGGGCCTTCGGCCTCCACCGTGAACGGCTTCCAGTGGCTGCTCCAGTCGGCGCAGCGCGCCTCGACCAGGCCCATCGCGCCGGTGTCGAACACCAGGTCGGGCAGCGCCGGCACGCTGCGCACCGCCACCGCGCCCTCGGCACCGGCGCTGAGCTCCAGCGCCATCAGGCTGCCGGCCAGGTGCAGCGCGTCCGGGATCACGTTGTACGGAAACTCGGGCGCGTCGTCGAAAGGCGGCAGGCCGACATCGCTGCGCGCGGGCTGGTAGCGGGTGCGGTCCAGCAGCACATCGCCGGCGATCACGCGCACGCCCTGCTCGCGCAGTTCCATCAGCAGCGCCCACAGCTGCGGCAGGCCCAGTTCGGCATCGCCGCCGCCACGCAGCAGCAGGTCGCCGGCCAGCAGCTCGCCTTCGCGCGGCGCGGCTGTCGCCAGCTCGGTGAAGCCGCGGTGGTTGGGGCCGAGGCGGTCCAGCGCCACGGCGCTGGTGACCAGTTTCATCGCCGAAGCCGGCTGCATGGGCTGCTGCGCCTGCCAGCCCCAGCCGGGCGCGGCGTGGTCCAGCGGCAGCACCGACACGGCCAGCGCGCTGGCCGGCAGGCGGGCCTGCTCCAGCGCGGCGCGCACGGGCTCGGGCAGCGGCGGATCGGGGCGCGTCAAGGCCGCGCAGCCGGCCAGCAGCAGCGGGGCCAGCGCCCCCAGCAGGCGGAAGCTCTTCGTGCTCATCGGCGGGATTGTGTCCGGGGCCGCGACAATCGCCGCCGTGCTGGGTTCCGCCACCTCCTCTGCCCTGTTCCTCGGCCTCGATGCCGGCGGCACCGCCACGCGCTGGGCGCTGGCCGATGCGGCCGGGGCCATCGCGGCGCAGGGCACGGTGGCGCCAGTGTCGGGGCTGATGCTGCTGGACGCGCCGGGCCGCGCCGCACTGGATGCCGCACTTGCCGAACTGGCTGAGGCGCTGCGCCCGCGGGTTGCCCCGCCTGCGCTTCGGGCCGCCTGGGCCGGTGTGACCGGTTTCGACGGCGAGCAGTCCGCCGCCTTCGTGCCGCGGCTGGCCGCGGCGCTGGGCCTGGCACCGGCGGCCGTCACGCTGGCCACCGACATCGAGCTGGCTTGTCGCGCCGCCTTCGCGCCCGGTGAGGGTCTGGTCGTCTACGCCGGCACCGGCTCCATCGCCGCCCACCTGGCGGCCGACGGGCGCCTGCAGCGCGCGGGTGGCCGCGGCGCGGTGCTGGACGACGCCGGCGGCGGCCACTGGATCGCGCGCGAGGCGCTGAAGCGGGTCTGGCGTGCCGAGGACGCCCAGCCCGGCGCCTGGCGCGGCTCGCCGATGGCGCGGGCGCTGTTCGAGGCCATGGGCGACACCGCCGGTGGCGACTGGGCCGTCACACGCAGCTTCGTCTACGGCGCCAGCCGTGGCGAGCTCGGCCGGCTTGCGCTGGCCGTGGCGCGGGCCGCGGCCGACGACCCGGCGGCGCTGGCGCTGCTGCAGGAGGCCGGCACCGAGCTGGCACGGCTCGCGTTGGCGCTGCGCGGCCGGCTGGGTTCGCTGCCTGTGGCGCTGGCCGGGCGTGTGTTCGAGCTGCACCCGGCCGTCGAAGCCGCGTTGCGCGCCGCACTGCCCGGCGTGGCCATCCACCGCAGCACCGAGCCGGCGCACGAAGCCGCGGCCCGGCTGGCTGCATCGACCATGAACAAGGAGACTCCATGAGGCTTGCAAGCTGGGCCCGCACCGCGGCCGCGGCGCTGGCCGCGTTGGCATTGGCCGGCTGCGGCAACCTGAGCGGCGTCACACGCACCGAGGGCGGCATCGAGGGCGGCGTGCCCGTCGTGATCACGCACACCTCCAAGGGCCAGGACAGCCGCGCGCTGTTCCTCGTCATCCACTACACCGTGGCCGACCTGCCGCAGAGCCTGCACATCCTGACCGAACGCGAGGTCTCGGCGCACTACCTGCTCACCGACGAGTCGCCGCCGCGCACCTACCGCCTGGTCGACGAGAACCGGCGCGCCTGGCACTCGGGCCTGAGCGGCTGGAAAGGACACCGCATGCTCAACTCCAGCAGCATCGGCATCGAGATCGTGCACCCGGGCTACCGCAAGGGCCCGGCCGGCGAGAAGGTGTTCGCGCCCTTCCCGGAAGAGCAGATCCAGGCGCTGATCCCGCTGGTGCAGGACATCGTCAAGCGCCACCAGATCCGGCCCGAGCGCATCCTGGGCCATGGCGAGGTCACGCCTTCGTACAAGGAAGACCCAGGCCCCACCTTCCCGTGGAAACGCTTCGCCGAACTCGGCATCGTGCCGCCCTGGCCCGACGCGACGCGCGTGGCCGAGGCCCGGCTCATCTACGAGCCGCTGCTGCCGGCCGCGGCCTGGTACCAGGAGCAGCTGGCCAGCTGGGGCTACTGGATCGAACGCACCGGCGTCTGGGACGCGCAGAGCCGCCGCGTGATGATGAACTTCCAGATGCGCTACCGGCCCGCCGACTACAGCGGCGAGATGGACGCCGAAAGCGCAGCCATCCTGTGGGTGCTGAACAACCCGCCGAAGCCTGCGCCGTGAATCGCGACGATCCCTGGAGCCGCCGGCGCTGGCTGGCGGGCCTGGCCGCGCTGGCCGGCGGCAGCGCCTGTTCGACCGACCGGCCCTCGGCGCCGGGTTCCGCCGAGGCGGGGGCATCGGCTGCGTCGACCGCATCGGCCCCGGCCACCGCGCCCCTGCCCAACGCCACGGTGGCCGTGGACGACCCACCACCCGCCCCGCGCGAGATGCGCGGGGCCTGGATCGCTACTGTCGCCAACATCGACTGGCCCAGCCGCCCGGGCCTGGCCGCGGCGCAGCAGCGTGCCGAGGCCCTCGTGCTGCTCGACCGCGCCAAGGCGCTGAACCTGAACCTGCTGGTGCTGCAGGTGCGGCCGGCCGGCGACGCGATCTACCCGTCGACGCTGGAACCCTGGACCGAGTTCCTCGGCGGCGAACAGGGCCGCCCGCCCTGGCTGGCCGGCGAGGCGGCCTGGGACCCGCTGGCCTTCTGGCTGCGCGAGGCGCGTGCGCGTGCCATCGAGCTGCACGTCTGGTTCAACCCCTACCGCGCGCGGCATTCGAGCGCGAAGTCGCCGCTGGTGGCGCCGCACCTGGGCGTGCGGCAGCCAGGGCTGATCAGGCGTTATGGCGACATGCAGTGGATGGATCCCGGCGAGCCCGCCGCCGCCGAGCACACGCTGGCCGTGGTGACCGACCTGCTGCGCCGCTACGACGTGGACGGCGCGCACATCGACGACTACTTCTACCCTTATCCCGAGCCGCTCCGCGGCCCCGGCAGCCCCGATCGGCCCTTCCCGGACGACGCGTCCTACGCCCGCTACACCGCCGGCGGCGGCGCGCTGGCGCGCGAGGACTGGCGCCGTGCCAACGTCGACAGCCTGGTCCAGCGGATGCACGCCGCGGTGCACGAGGCGCGGCCCGGCACGCGCTTCGGCATCAGCCCTTTCGGCCTGCCGCGGCCCGACCGGCGGCCGCCGGGCATCGTCGGCTTCAGCCAGTACGACCAGCTGTACGCCGACGTCGAGCGCTGGGTCGAGCAGGGCTGGTTCGACTACCTGGTGCCGCAGCTGTACTGGCCGCGCGACCGCGCCGGCCAGGAGTTCGGCACGCTGCTCACGCACTGGCAGGCCGAGGTGGCCGAGCGCGGCCCTGCGCCGCGGCGCCACCAATGGCCGGGCCTGTTCACGAGCCTGGTGCGGCGCGACCCGGCCGCGGCCTACGGGCTGCGGGTGTGGCCGGCCGACGAGATCGTGGGCCAGATCCAGCTGATGCGTGAACAGGGCACCGCCGGCCACATCCACTTCAGCATGGTCGCGCTGGCGCAGGACCGCGACGGCCTGGCCACGCGGCTGGCCGCCGACCTGTACGCCGCACCGGCCCTGGTGCCGGCCACGCCCTGGCTCGACGCGCGTGTGCCGGCGGCGCCGCAGTGGCAACGCGAAGGCGAGGCGCTGGTGATCGGCATCGACGAGACCCCTGCGCCGGTGGCGCGCTGGGCCGTGTGGCGGCGCATCGACGGCCGCTGGCGCTTCGACGTGCGGCCCGGTGCCGTGCGCGTGCTGGCCACCGAAGGGGCTGATGCGCTGGTGCTGTCGGCCGTGGGCCGCACCGGCGTCGAAGGGCCGCGCGTGCGCATGGATCTGCGGGTGGATCTGCGGGTGGAGCAGCGATGACAACAAAGCCTTCGGTTCCGCCGACCGAACAACCGCACCCGGACCACCCGGCGCTCGACGACTACGCCACCGAGGCGCTGCTTGCCGCTTTCATCGACGACCAGGCCCGCGCTGCGCTGGCCGTGCGCGCGGCCCTGCCGGCGCTGATGTTGGCCGTGGACGCCGCCGTGCCGCGGCTGGCGCGGGGCGGGCGCCTCATCACCGCCGGCGCCGGCACCAGCGGCCGGCTGGGCGTGCTCGACAGCGTCGAACTCGGCCCCACCTTCGACTGGCCGCGCGAACGCGCGCCGGCCTTGCTGGCGGGTGGCGAAGGTGCGATGTTCGTGGCGGTGGAAGGTGCCGAAGACAGCGCCGAACGCGGCGCGGCCGATGTGCAGGCACTGGCACCGACGGTCGACGACGTGGTGATCGCGCTCGCGGCTTCCGGCAGCACGCCCTATGCGCTGGGCGCGGTGCAGGCTGCGCGCGCGGCCGGTGCGCTGACGGTGGGCATGGCCAACAACCCGGGCGCGGCGCTGCTGGCCGCGGCGGACATCGGCGTGCTGCTGGACACCGGCCCCGAGGTCATCAGCGGCAGCACGCGGCTGAAGGCCGGCACGGCGCAGAAGATCGCGCTGAACAGCTTCGGCAGCGCCTGCATGGTGAAGCTGCACAAGGTGTATGGCAACCTGATGGTGGACCTGCGCGCCACCAACGCCAAGCTGGTGAAACGTGCGCTGCGGCTCACCGTGCGCGCCAGCGGCGCCGGCGAGGCCGAAGCGCAGGCGGCGCTGCGGGCGGCCGGCCTGCGCGTGAAGACGGCCATCGTGATGCTGAAGGCCGGCGTGGACGCCGCCACCGCCGAGGCACGGCTGGCGGCAGCCAGTGGCAGCGTGCAGCAGGCCCTGGACCGCGGCTGATGAGCGCCGGCCGGCTGCGCGCGCTGGACGTGTTCCGCGGCGCCACCGTGGCGCTGATGATCCTCGTCAACAACCCCGGCAGCTGGAACGCGCTGTACCCGCCGCTGGCGCACGCGGCCTGGCACGGCGTGACGCCGACCGACCTGGTGTTCCCGTTTTTCCTGTTTGCGGTGGGCAATGCGCTGGCGCTGGTGATGCAGCCGCTGCTGGCCGGGCCGACGCGGGTGTTCTGGCTGCGTGTGGCGCGGCGCACGGCGCTGATCTTCGCCATCGGCCTGCTGCTGAACGCCGCGCCCTTTGTGCGCTGGGATGCCGCGGGCGAACTGGTGGCACGCGACTGGAGCACGCTGCGCTTCATGGGCGTGCTGCAGCGCATCGCGCTGTGTTTCGGCGCCGCCGCGGCCATCGTCTGGTGGGCCGAGCGCCACACGGCAAGGCCGGCGCGCGCGGTGCTCGGTGTGGTCGCGGCGCTGCTGCTCGGTTACTGGGCGCTGTGCGCGGTGCTCGGTGCACCGGGCGATGCCTATTCGCTGCAGGGCTGGTTCGGCACGGCCTGGGACAAGGCGCTGCTCGGCGAGAACCACCTCTACCGCGGCGAAGGCCTGCCCTTCGACCCCGAGGGCCTGGCCAGCACGCCGCCGGCCATCGCCCAGGTGCTGCTGGGCTGGTGGGTAGGGCGTGCGCTGGCGAGTGGCCGTGTCGATGCACGGTTGATCGCGCGCCTGTTCACCATCGCTGTCGTGCTGGCCGCACTGGCCTACGCCTGGCAGCTGGCGATGCCGCTGAACAAGAAGATCTGGACCTCGTCCTACGTGCTGCTGAGCACCGCGCTGGCCATCGCGGCACTGGCCGCGCTGCTGCACCTGCTGCAGCACGGCCGGCGGCTCGACGGCCGGCCTTCGCGCGTCACCTGGGGCTGGGTGACGCTGTTCGAGTGGTTCGGCCGCAACCCGCTGCTGCTGTTCGTGCTGAGCGGCCTGGTGCCGCGCTTCCTGGGGCTGCTGCGCGAATGGAGCCCGTTGATCTTGCTGAACGAGCAGGTGGCGGTGCCGCTCGCTTCAAGCGTCAGCACCGACCCCCGACTCGCCTCGCTGCTGTTCGCGCTGCTCAACCTGGGTTTCTACAGCGCCATCGCCTGGGCGCTGCACCGGCGGCGCTGGTACTGGCGCATCTGAGCTGATCGCACGCAAGCCGTCGGCGAGCGGCTGCGGGGATGTAGAGGCGGGCTTCGTCCATGGCCGAAGCTTCAGGGCAGTGCCACGCCGCGCGGCGTCAGGATGGCGCTGCGCACACGAGGCCGGGTTTCACTGGACGCCGCGACGAGCAGGCGGCCCTTGGCGTCGATGAAGCGGTGGCTGTCGTTTCGAGACGCGTTGCAGGTCACCGACAGCTGGATGGTGTCGCCGCCCACCTGGATGGACTTGTAGGCGGACATCGGCGCCGTGGCCTGGCCTGTCGTCAGGTTCACCAGCGAGAACGAGCGCTCGCCGCCGCCATCCGTGGCGGTGGAGCAGGCGACGGCATGGCCGTTGGGGCCCAACTGGCTGGCCTGGGTGCCTGCGGGCAGCTTGTCGCCATCGGCACTGAGCGACGTGCTGCCGTCGCCGGCCTGGCGCAGCGAGCGCCCGGCGGCGTCGACCGCGATGGGGTAGGCCGGGCCGCCGCCGATGCTCTCGCCCAGGCTCGCACCCTTGATGAAATCCTTCATCGCGAAGTACTCGCTGGGAACGAACTGATGCCCATAGCCGATGCGGCCACCCGCGCCGCCGTCCATGAAGACGTCCCAGCTGTAGATGGAGGCGCCGGGCAGCTGCGACGACTGGATCTGCGTGCTGCTGCCGTAGTTCGGCCCGGCGGACTCGTACCAGGCCTCGCGCCAGCAGTAGATCAGGGTGTAGGTCAGGTCGGGGTAGGTGTAGCAGAAGCCCCTGTCCCGCTGGTCGTAGGCGTAGCCCCCCGTCACGCCGACGTAGGTGGCCCGGCCCGACAGGGAGAACGACTTCATGAGGTAGCTCACACCGCTGAGGTTGTCGCTGCCCGTCTGCGGGATGCCGTTGGCCAGGACGGTGGACGCCGCCGCCCCCGCCTTGACCACGGCCGGGTCGTGCTTGGTGGTGGTGTACACGCTGCCTTCCAGCTGCGAGCCGCCCACGCTGCCGTCTTCGGCCATGTCCAGCGGCACGAAGCGGTTGGGCAAGGTGCGCAAGCTGCCCCGGTGCCAGATCGCGCCGCAGGGCTTGTGCTCCGGGTTGTCGGCCGCCTGGCAGGCGGTGGGGTCGTGGATCTCGTACAGCACCTGCCCGGCCGCGTTGAGCCGCTTCGGGCTGTAGGCCGCGTCGGTGGGGACTTCGATCAAGGTGGCGCAGAACGCTTCTCCCTCCGACGGCGCACAGACACCCCCGCTGAGTTCGAGCGCCAGCAGCGGCACCGGGTTGTCGCCCCAGAAGCCGCCACAGGGGCTGCCGGTGCGCGTGAGCGTCAGCGTGGCGCTGGTGAAGCTGGCGGCGTCGATGCCCGCAGCGCGCAGGGCCGCGGCGATGTCGATGCTCAGCGTGCTGGCGAGGTAGGGTGCTGCGGTGATCGTCTGCAGCAGGGTGCTGCCGAGGCGGATCTCCAGGGCCTCGCTGCCGCCCGCGTGCCCGGCCGGGCACTGCAGCGCGCGGATGGGGCCGGAGAGCTCGAGCCGGCCGTCCTTGGCGACTTGCAGGCTGCCGCCTGTGCGCGCCTCGCCGGCACGCACGCCGCCGAGCGGCGGGTCCAGCGTGGCGATCACCGCGCCGCCGGCATCGAGCGCCCGCGCGTTCAGCTGCGTGGCGCAGTGCTGCGCGGCCTGCTTCACCGCGGCCGGGTTGTCGCCCAGGCGCATCAGCTCGATCAGCCGGTCGAAGTTGCCACTGTCCCTGCAGCGCCGCCACGGGGGCTGCAGCACGGCCTGGAGCAGGCTGTTCTGCGCCTGCTCGCCGATCTGCTCGCGCGCCGTGTTGTCGACCTGGCTGCCTTCGCTGGCCGGCAGCGAACGCACCTCGCGCACCGCATCGCGGTGCCCCTGCAGCGCGGCAACGGCGGCCGTGTAGTCGGGGCTGCTGGTGTCCGCCTCGGCCAGGCGCGGCTTGAGCTGCGCCTGGTACCAGGCCGTGGAGCGCAGCACCAGAGCGCGCAAGGTGTCGATGTACTCGGTGGGGCTGACCTCGGTGCAGACCACGCCGAGTTGTTCGACCGCCTTCTGCCACACCAGCACCGGCTGGCCGTAGAAGCGCACATCGGTGGCCGACTGCACAACGCCTTCCTCCGCAGCGGCATCGTCGGCCGCATCCAGCCGGGCCCGCAGCGTCGCACAGGCCATGCGGCCGGCCTGCGCCACCAGCACCGCCGTGCTGGCGCCCTGCGCGCCGGCCGCCTGCAGATAGGCCGCCGTGGCGCTGGCCAGGCGGGCGGCGGCAGCGTGGTTGCCCTCGTCGGCCAGCGCCTGTACCGCGTCGATCATGCAGGCGCCGTAGGTCTCCAGCGGCGTGGTGTCGCTGGTGGTCAGCGTGCCGGGTGAAAAGCCGGCCGTGCCGGGTGCGCCGCCGCAGGGGGCACGGGTGGTGGACAGGCGCCGCGCCGACAAGGCCACCACGCGGTCACTGCCAGCTGCCACATCCGTGCCGGCGGCAAAGGCCGTCAGCGCCACGCGCCAGCGGCCGTCGGCCAGGCGCTGCGCCGGCACGGGCACGCCGTCGTAGGCCAGCGCGCCGGTGGCGGGCAGCGCCATCGCGGCCGGCAAGGTGATCGTCAGGCTCGCCACCTTGCCATCGGCCAGCACCAGGCCGGCCGGCTCCAGCCGCAGCTGGAAGCGCTGCGCACCCGTCGGGGCCAGCGTGCTGAGCCGCACGGCGGTGGCCTCGGGTAGCGCGCCAGCGGGCAGCTCCAGGCTGAACTGCGCGCCCTCGCCTGTGGCCAGCACCACCGTGCCGCCGGCCGCGCCCAGGTTGGCCGTGCTGCTCTGGCCCGTCGCTACCGCGCTGGCGGGGGGGTCGCTGGGTGATTCCTCGCCGCCGCCGCAGCCGGTGAACAGCAGGGTCGGGAGCACGGCCGGGAGCAGGGCCAGAAGCAGAGCCGGGCGCAACAGTCGCATGGGACACCCCGTCGTGTGTGACGGCGCCAGTCTCTGCAACCCGCATCAACGCAACGTCAACGCCTGCGCAGGGCCTCGTCGAGCTGCTGTTGCAGCGAAGGGTCCAGGGCCTGGTCCGGCCGCCACCGGGCGCGGGCGCGGCGGCGCTGGGCCGCGTTGCCGTGGTTCAGCACCGCCACCATCACCACGGCGTGTGCGCGGTACATCTCGGTCTGGTCCAGCGTGGCCAACGCCGATTCGATGGCCGCGCTGCAGGCCGCTGCATCGCCGCGCCGCGCCGCCAGCGCCACCAGCTTGGCCCAGGCGAAGCAGCGCACCGTGGGGTCCTCGGTGGCGCTGAGGCGCTGGTACAGCGGCTCGGCCTCGTCGAAACGGCCACGGTCCCAGTACAGGAAGGCCAGGTTGTTCAGCAGCGCTGGCGTGCCGTCGTAGTCGCCCAGGGCCAGGGCCTGTTCGCCCAGGACGATGGCCTCGTCGTGGCGCCCCAGGTCGGGCAGGCTCCACAGCAGGTTGACGGTGGCGTCGACCTCGGCGTGGCGCGCACCCAGGGCTCGCGCGGTGGCCAGCGCCTCTTCGTGAAATGCCAGGCCCTGTTCGATGTGGCCCAGGGCGTCGTGGCCGGTGCCTAGCGTCGACAGCACCTGCGCCAGGGCTTCGTCGGGCGGCTCGCGCCGCTGCTCGACCAGCAGGGCCTGCACCAGCGCGATGTTGCGCTCGAAGTCGCCGCGCTCGAAAGCCAGGCGGGCCAGCACCTGGCGCAGTGGCCGGTCGGCCGGCGCCAAGGCCTCGGCCTCGTCGGCCCGGCGTTCGGCCTCGTCGAGGCGGCCGAGCTGGATGGCCAGATCGGCCTGCAGCAGCAGCGCCTGCTGGCGCACGGCCGGCGTGGGCAGGGCCCCCAGCGCGGCGCGGGCGGCGGCGCCGGCGGCGTCGAAATCGCGCTGCTCCAGCAGCGTGCGGCCGAGCGCCGTTTGCAGCGCGGCGCGCTGCGGCAGCGCCTCGCAGCGGTCGAGCGCGCTGCGCAGCGCGTCACCAGCGGCGGCGTGCAGGCCGCGCCGGCGGTCCAGCGCCGCGGCTGCGATCTGGTGGCGCACCGCGGCGGCCTCGTCGGCGCAGGCCCAGGCGTGGGCGGCCAGGCGGTGTGGCGGCAGCGCGGCGGCAGGGTCGGTACCGTGTTGCAGCCAGGCCGCGTGCAGCGCCAGGTGCACCGGCTCTGGCAAACGGCGCAGCAGCGCCTCGCGCCACAGCGCGTGGGCAAAGCCGGCGCGGTCGAGCAGGCTGGCGGCCTGGGCTTCGGCCAGTGCCTGGCCCACGGCCAGCGCCGACTGGCCGGTGACGGCGGCGATCAGGCCCGGATGCCGCGCGTCACCAGCCACCGCGGCGGCGGCCAGCACCTCGCGCGTGGCGGCGGGCAGCGCGGCCAGCCGGCGTTCGAGCAGCGACCAGATGCGCGCCGGCACCGCCAGCTCGGTGTAATCGACGCTGAGCGCATCCAGGTCGCTGGACCAGCCTTGCCGGCCTTCGTCGACCAGGCGGCCGCTGGCGAACAGCGCGCGCAGCATCTCCAGCGCCAGGAACGGGTGGCCGCCGCAGCGGCCGTGCAGCCAGGCGGCAAAACGCGGCGCCGGGCGGCCGGCGAGGCGTTCGATCAGCTCGGCCAGCGGCGCGGCGCCCAGCGGCTCGAGCGTGATGCGCATGACGCGCGCGGGCGGCGCCTCGTCGTCGCGCAGCGCCAGCCAGTCGGCCACGGCCGGCGTGGGCTCGTGTTCGCGCAGCGTGGCACGCACCGGCACGCCGGCGGCCAGCAGGCGGCGCAGCAGCTCCAGCGTGCCAGGGTCGGCCCATTGCAGGTCGTCGACGACCACCGGGCGGCCCAGCGAGGACAGCAGCGTTACCGCGGCCGCCAGCAGCCGCGGCGGCTGCACGGCGACCTTGCCAGCAGGCCCGGCGACGACGGCCGGCGCCAGCTCGGCCCAGCCGGGCCGGCCGGCCAGCGTGTCCTGCAGGTCTTCGAGGTGATCGAGCAGTGGGGCCAGGGTCTGGCTCTGGCGGTCGGCGCGGCAGCTCAGCCAGGCGGCCTCGGGCAGGGCCTCGGCGAGCAGGCGCGACTTGCCGATGCCCGGCGGCCCCTGCACCAGCAGCAGCGCCGCAGTGGCCGTGCGCAGTGCCTGCAGCGGCGCCTCGCGGCCGGTGAGCGGCGGTGTGGCCAGGCGCCGCGGCACGGGGTGGGCGGTTTCGGCCGGCGTGGCGGTGGCGGTCGTGTCGGCCGTGTTGACCGACGTGGGTGCGTGTTGTTCCAGCAGTTCGGCCAGCGCGCTGCGCTCCATCGCCAGCCATTCCTGGAGCGCCGGGAAGCCCGCCAGCGACATGCCGCTCAGAAAGGGCTGGCGGTGCAGCGCACGCACCCGGGCCCAGTCGCCGGCGCCGGCGGCCTGGCGCAGCGCCGCGGCGTCGCTGGCCAGCGCCAGCCGCACGCGCCGTTGCTCCACGTGCAGCCGCCCGGCCAGGTCCCAGGCCTCGAGCTGCTTCTTCATGCGGTGCAGGTTGGCGCGCAGGTTGTGCTGGGCCTCGGCCTCGGGGCGCTCGGGCCAGAACAGCGCCGCCAGCGCCTCGCGCGTGACCCAGTCGCCGGCCAGGCCCAGGTAGGCCAGCAGATGGCCGGGCAGGTTGTTCGGCAGGTCCAGCCGCCGGCCCTGGTGCCGCAGATGCGGCACGTCGAGCAGGACCAGCGTGGTGTCTTCGCTCACGGTGGCAGCGCCGTCATTGACGCCCCGATGACGCCGGCCGGCCAGCATCGGCGCCATGACGACGGCGCCGGTCAGCTTCCTGCTCCGCCTGCGCTGGCAGCAGGGCCGGCTGGTCGTCGAGCTGCAGGAGCTGCGCAGCGGCCGCGTCCACCGCCTGGAAAGCGCCGCGGCGCTGTGGCGCCTGCTGCGCGAGCGCGGACCAGGATTGCGCTGAGACTTCTGACGGCGTGGAAGCCATGACGCCGATGCTACGGGCCGGCTCCTAGAATGGAACGGCAGCTTTTCAGGAGACAACGATGAACGCGCCGCTGCCTGGTCATGTGCTGCCCGCCGCCGAACCGCGCCGCATGCCACCGCCCATGCAGGCCGCGCTGCAGGCGCGTTTTGGCGAACGCCTGAGCACCGCGGCGGCGGTGCGCGAGCAGCACGGCCGCGGCGAAAGCGTCTACGACGCCGCGCCACCCGAGGCCGTGCTGTTCTGCGAGAGCAACGACGACGTGGTCTTTGCCGTGCGCCTGGCGCACGAACACGCGGTGCCCGTCATCCCGTTCGGCGTCGGCAGCTCGCTCGAAGGCCATCTGCTGGCGGTGGAAGGTGGCATCAGCCTGGATCTGTCGCGCATGACGAAGATCCTCGCCGTCAATGCCGAGGACCTGACGGTCACGGTGCAGGCTGGCGTGACGCGCGAGCAGCTCAACCGCGAGATCAAGGACACCGGCCTTTTCTTCCCGATCGACCCCGGCGCCAACGCCAGCCTGGGCGGCATGGCCGCCACACGCGCCAGCGGCACGAACGCCGTGCGCTACGGCACGATGCGCGAAAACGTGCTGGGCCTGACCGTCATCACCGCCGCCGGCGAGCAGGTGCACACCGGCACGCGCGCCAGGAAGAGCAGCGCCGGCTACGACCTGACGCGCTTGTTCGTCGGCAGCGAAGGAACGCTCGGCGTGATGACCGAGATCACGCTGAAGCTGTACCCGCTGCCCGAGGCGGTGAGCGCGGCGGTCTGCCACTTTCCGAGCATCGACGCGGCGGTGCGCACGACGATCCAGATCATCCAGCTCGGCGTGCCCATCGCGCGCTGCGAGCTGCTGGACGCCAACGCTGTCCGCGCCGTCAACCGCCACAGCAAGCTGGACCTTGCTGAACAGCCGATGCTGCTGATGGAGTTCCACGGCAGCCAGGCCGGCGTGCAGGAGCAGGCCGAGACGGTGCAGGCCGTGGCCGCCGAGTTCGGTGGCGGGGGCTTCGAGTGGGCGACCACGCCCGAGGCGCGCAGCAAGCTGTGGACGGCGCGCCACCAGGCCTACTTCGCGGCGCTGCAGCTGCGGCCGGGTTGCCGCTGCCAGAGCAGCGACACCTGCGTGCCCATCTCGCGCCTGGCCGAGAGCATCAACGCCAGCGTCGACGAGGCCGAGGCCTCGGGCATCCCGTACTGGATCGTCGGCCACGTGGGCGACGGCAACTTCCACCTCAGCTACCTGATGGACCCGGCCGACCCGAAGGAAGCCGAGGCCGTCGAGCGGCTGAACGTGCAGATGGTGCAGCGCGCCATCCGGCTCGGCGGCACCTGCACCGGCGAGCACGGCATCGGCCTGCACAAGATGGGCTACCTGGTCGAAGAAGCCGGCGAAGGTGCGGTGGCGCTGATGCGCGGCATCAAGCAGGCGCTGGACCCGAAGAACATCATGAACCCGGGCAAGGTGTTCAGCTGGCGGTGAGCCGGTAGCCGGCCCCGAAGCGGGCGCTGTCGGCTTCCTTGACAGAAGTCGGTGGCAATGTGGCAGTAGCAATCACAAGTGATTGTTTTCGCTCGACATTCGTTGGCTGGTGCGGCGATTGCGGGGTGCGTGCCACCAAGCCCATAACCGCAGAGAACTCCATGCACAAGATGTTTGCACCGGCCGCCGCCGCAGCGGCGATGGTCCTGCTGGCCGCGCCGGCCTCGGCTGTCACGGTGAACTGGGCCGACTGGACCGCGATCAGCACGACGGGCGCCGCTGGCACGATGGGCGGCGTGGGCGTCACCGTTTCCGGCCTGCTGGACGGCCCGTCGCAGACGGGCTGCGGCACGAACTTCTGGACCGAGCCCGATGCGGCGTCCCGCCCCTACACGGGCGGCACGGTCTCGAACGGCCCGACGGCCTGCGAGCAAGTGGGCCTGAACAACCCCACCACCGTGACCATCACCTTCACTTCGGCGGTGAACACGCTGTACCTGGCGCTGGTGAGCGTCGGCCAGCCGAGCCTGGAGGTCACCTACGACTTCGACCGCAGCTTCGTCATCGACAGCCAGGGCGTCGGCTACTGGAGCGGCGGCGTGCCGGGCACGGCGGTGCCCGGGGCTGGCGACACACTGGCGATGCGCGAGTTCCACGGCCTGCTGCGTTTCGACGGCGCCGTGACCAGCCTGAGCTTCACGATCGACCCGGCCGAGTACTGGCATGCCTTCACGGTGGGCACGGCCGCCGCGGTGCCGCTGCCCGGCACGGTGCTGCTCACGGGCTTGGCGCTGCTGGGGCTGGGTCTGACGACGCGGCGCCGCGGCTGAGCCAAGGCTAGACGCTTCGGCGCTTCCTGATCCAGCCCGCCACCGGCGGGCTGTTTCGTTTCAGCGAGCCTCGGCCGGTGCCGGCACGCTGAAGCGCTTGCTCACGTCGCCCTTGGCGTTGACGCTTTCGAGCTGCACGCCAAAGCCCCACAGGCGGGCCACGTGCTTCAGCACCTCGTGCGCGCCGTCGTGCAGCGGCCGGTCGTTGTGCTGGAAGTGGCGCAGCGTGAGGCTACGGTCACCGCGCAGGTTGACGTTCCAGACCTGGATGTTGGGTTCGCGCGAGCCCAGGTCGTACTGGCGCGACAGGCTCTCGCGCACACGGCGGTAGCCGGCGTCGTCGTGGATGGCCGACACCTCCATCGCGCTGTCGGCCTCGTCGTCGCGGATGGCGAACAGCCTGAACTCGCGCATCAGCTTCGGGCTCAGGTACTGGCCGACGAAGCTCTCGTCCTTGAAGTTGCGCATCGCGTGGTCCAGCGTCGGCAGCCAGGGCTTGCCGGCGATGTCGGGGAACCACTCGCGGTCTTCGTCGGTGGGGTTCTCGCAGATGCGCTGCAGGTCGGTGTACATCGCAAAGCCCAGCGCATACGGGTTCAGGCCCGAATACGCCGGGTGGCCCACCGGCGGCTGGTAGACGACGTTGGTGTGCGACTTGAGCCACTCGATCATCACGCCGTCGGTCAGGAAACCGTCGTCGTACATGGTGTTCAGGATGCGGTGGTGCCAGAAGGTGGCCCAGCCCTCGTTCATGACCTGCGTCTGGCGCTGCGGGTAGAAGTACTGCGCCACCTTGCGCACGATGCGCACGATCTCGCGCTGCCAGGGCTCCAGCAGCGGCGCGTTTTTCTCGATGAAGTACAGCAGGTTCTCCTGCGGCTCTTCCGGGAAGCGCTTGCTCTCGCTGGCGGCGGCCTCCTTCTCGGCGCGGCGCGGCAAGGTGCGCCAAAGGTCGTTCACCTGGCGCTGCGCATAGGCCTCGCGGTCGGCGCGGTCGGCCAGCTCCTGCGCCAGGCTCTTGCGCGTGGGGCGGCGGTAGCGGTCCACGCCGTGGTTGGCCAGCGCGTGGCAGCTGTCGAGCACGGCCTCGACGGCGTCGAGCCCGTGCTTCTCTTCGCACTGCGCGACGTAGTTCTTCGCGTAGACCAGGTAGTCGATGATCGACGCCGCATCGGTCCACATGCGGAACAGGTAGTTGCCCTTGAAGAAGCTGTTGTGGCCGTAGGCGGCGTGCGCGATCACCAGCGCCTGCATCGCCATCGTGTTCTCCTCCATCAGGTAGCTGATGCAGGGGTTGCTGTTGATGACGATCTCGTAGGCCAGGCCCATGTGGCCGCGCTTGTAGTTCTTCTCGGTGCTGATGAACTCCTTGCCGTAGCTCCAGTGGCGGTAGTTCACCGGCATGCCCACGCTGGAGTAGGCGTCCATCATCTGCTCGGCGGTGATGATCTCGAGCTGGTTCGGGTAGGTGTCGAGCCCGAAGCGCTCGGCCGTGGCGCGGATGATGCGGTGGTAGTGCTCGATCAGCTCGAAGCTCCAGTCGCTCGGGCCGGGCAGCGGTTCGCTGGGCCGCTGGGCCAGCGGCAGGGGTTGCTCCAGCGCGAGCGCTCGGGTTTTCATGCGGCCTTCGCTCCTTCTTTCTTGAAGAGATCGCGGAACACCGGGTAGATCTGGTCGGCGCTGACCGCCTTCTTCATCGCGAACTGCGGGTGCGAGGCAGCCAGCTGGGTGTATTCGTCCCAGAGGTTCTGTTCTTCCTCGGCCACCTGCACGTAGGCGAAGTAGCGCACCAGCGGCAGCAGCTTGTCGGCCAGCAGTTCGCGGCAGCGGCCGCTGTCGTGGTGCCAGTTGTCACCGTCGGAAGCCTGCGCGCCGTAGATGTTCCACTGCGCCGGGTCGTAGCGCTCGCGGATGATCTGCTCCATCAGCACCAGCGCCGAGCTGACCACGGTGCCGCCGGTTTCGCGCGCATGGAAGAAGTTCTGCTCGTCGACCTCGGCCGCCTGCGTGTGGTGGCGGATGAAGACGAGCTCGATCTTCTCGTAGTGCCGCGTCAGGAACAGGTACAGCAGGATGAAGAAACGCTTGGACAGCTCCTTGCGCCCTTCGTCCATCGAGCCGCTCACGTCCATCAGGCAGAACATGACGGCCTTGCTGGTGGGCACCGGCACGCGGATGCGGCTGCGGAAGCGCAGGTCGATGGGGTCGAGGAACGGAATGCGTTCGGCGCGGCCCTTCGCGCGTTCGAGCTGTTCGAGCAGCGCTGCGAGCGCGGCCTGGCCGACGGCGTCATCCGGTGCCAGGCCTTGCTGCAGCGCTTCGATCTCGCGCTCCAGCTCGGCCACCGAGCGCCGCGCGCCGGCGCCCAGCGCGATGCGGCGGCCCAGGGCACCGCGCATGCTGCGCACCACGTGCAGGTTGTTCGGCGTGCCGTCGCTGGAGAAGCCCGCGCGCTGGCTCTTCCATTCCGGCACCTCGGCGAGCTGGGTACGGATCAGGTGCGGCAGCGCCAGGTCTTCGAAGAAGACCTGCATGAACTCTTCCTTGCTGAGCGCGAAGACGAAGTCGTCCTCGCCTTCGCCGGAGTCGCTGGCCTGGCCCTTGCCGCTGCCACCGCCCTGCCCACCCTTGGGGCGTTCGATGCGATCGCCCTTCACGTACTCGCGGTTGCCCGGGTGCACCATCTCGCGCGTGCCGCCTTGGCCGTGGCCGAACACCGGCTCGGCGATGTCCTTCTTCGGGATGCGGATGTCCTCGCCACGCTCGATGTCGCGGATGCCCCGGCCATCGATCGCGCGCTTGACCGCCTCCTTCACCTGCTCCTTGTAGCGGCGAAGGAAACGTTCGCGGTTGCCGATGGACTTGTTCTTGCCCGCCAGCCGGCGATCGATGATCTGTTGCATCTAGGCCCCCCCCCGTAGCGCCTGCGGCGCTCCCCCCCAGGGGGGCGCCGCCAGCGGCCCGGCGGAGCCGGTTCCGCGGCGGCTGCTTGGCGCGTTGCTGCTCTTCATCAGCTGCTCTTCCTGACGCGCAGGTACCACTCGCACAGCAGGCGCACCTGCTTCTGCGTGTAGCCCTTGGCCACCATGCGCGTCACGAAGTCCTCGTGTTTCTTGGCCTCGTCGGCGCTGGCCTTGGCGTTGAAGCTGATCACCGGCAGCAGCTCCTCGGTGTTCGAGAACATCTTCTTCTCGATCACCGTGCGCAGCTTCTCGTAGCTGGTCCACACCGGGTTGCGGCCCTGGTTGTTGGCGCGCGCGCGCAGCACGAAGTTGACGATCTCGTTGCGGAAGTCCTTCGGGTTGGCGATGCCGGCGGGCTTCTCGATCTTCTCCAGCTCGGCGTTCAGGCTCGCGCGGTCGAAGACCTCGCCGGTGTCGGTGTCGCGGTACTCGTGGTCCTGGATCCAGTAGTCGGCATAGGTCACGTAGCGGTCGAAGATGTTCTGGCCGTACTCCGAGTAGCTCTCGAGGTAGGCGGTCTGGATCTCCTTGCCGATGAACTCCGCATAACGCGGCGCCAGCGCTTCCTTGATGAAGCCGACGTACTTGTCCTCGGTCTCCTTCGGGAACTGCTCGCGCTCGATCTGCTGCTCCAGCACGTACATCAGGTGCACCGGATTGGCGGCGACCTCGGTGCTGTCGAAGTTGAAGACCTTGCTGAGGATCTTGTACGCAAAGCGCGTGCTGATGCCGCTCATGCCCTCGTCGACACCGGCGTAGTCGCGGTACTCCTGGTAGCTCTTCGCGCGTGGGTCGGTGTCCTTCAGGTTCTCGCCGTCGTAGACCAGCATCTTGCTGTACAGCGACGAGTTCTCCGGCTCCTTCAGCCGGGTGAGGATGCCGAACTGCGCCATCATCTTCAGCGTGCCCGGTGCGCAGGTGGCCTCGGCCAGCGACGAGTTCTTCAGCAGCTTCTCGTAGATCTTGATCTCTTCGCTCACGCGCAGGCAGTACGGCACCTTGACGATGTAGATGCGGTCAAGGAAGGCCTCGTTGTTCTTGTTGTTGCGGAAGGCCTTCCACTCGCTTTCGTTGCTGTGCGCCAGCACGATGCCGTCGAAGGGAATGGCGCCGAAGCCCTCGGTGCCCTTGAAGTTGCCTTCCTGCGTGGCCGTCAGCAGCGGGTGCAGCACCTTGATCGGTGCCTTGAACATCTCCACGAACTCCAGCAGGCCCTGGTTGGCCAGGCACAGGCCGCCGCTGTAGCTGTAGGCGTCGGGGTCGTCCTGGCTGTAGGCCTCGAGCTTGCGGATGTCGACCTTGCCGACCAGCGAGCTGATGTCCTGGTTGTTCTCGTCACCCGGCTCGGTCTTGGCCACGCCCACCTGGCGCAGCACGCTGGGGTGGCGCTTGACGACCTTGAACTTGCGGATGTCGCCACCGAACTCCTCCAGCCGCTTCACGGCCCAGGGGCTGAGGATGCGGTTGAGGTAGCGGCGCGGAATGCCGAACTCGCTTTCGAGGATGGCGCCGTCTTCGACCGGATCGAACAGGCCCAGCGGCGATTCGTTCACCGGGCTGCCCTTGATGGCGTAGAACGGCACCTGCTCCATCAGCACCTTCAGCCGCTCGGCGATGCTGCTCTTGCCGCCGCCCACCGGGCCCAGCAGGTAGAGGATCTGCTTCTTCTCCTCCAGCCCCTGCGCGGCATGGCGGAAGTAGGACACGACCTGCTCGATCGCGTCTTCCATGCCGTAGAACTCGGCGAAGGCCGGGTAGACCTTGATGATCTTGTTGGCGAACAGCCGCGACAGCCGCGGGTCGTTGCGCGTGTCGATCTGCTGGGGCTCGCCGATGGCCTTGAGCATGCGCTCGGCCGCGGTGGCGTAGGCCAGCGGGTTGTTCTTGCACTCGGTGAGATAGTCCTCGAGGGACATCTCTTCTTCGCGTGTGCGCTCGTAGCGGGCGGCGAAGTGCTTGATCACGTCCATGGGCGGGCCTCCGGTGCCGGCACACGGCGGTGCGGCCGAATTGCCGCACCCTCCACCGTGGCTGGGAAGTTCTGATGAAGTCCCGGCTTGACTGACCCAGGCTCCATCAGAGCTTTCCGGTATTCCGGCCGCGCCCCTGGCGGGAGATCGATCGCTCAGACCCGAGCGTTCATTTCATGGTTCCGCAGCTTACCCATTTCGCAGAAGTCACTGAGGCGAACAGCGGCACTTTGACCGGTCAAACCCGGGTCGTGGGGGCCCTGTTCGCATCAGCTCATGACAGGCTTGTTGCAAGCGGCGTGCCTTGTTGGCCGGGCCCCGTGGTTCGCCACCATTCGCCGCCATTCCGCCGCCATTCGTGAAGGCTTGCCGCTCGGGCCCGGCAGAGGGGCTGGTTCGTGCACCAAGCCCGCCCATGGGGGGACGAAGCGGTGCACCGGCCTTGGCCCGGCGCCAGCGCTGGCCTGATGATCGCGGTGTGAACCCGCTTGCCTGCCCCCGTTGTCGCGCGCCGATGCAGGCCCTGCTGCTGTCGTCGCATACCGGGCGGCCGGTCACGGTGGACCATTGCGGGCCTTGCCGGCAGATCTGGTTCGAGCAGTTCGAGTCGGTGGCGCTGGACGCCCGCGGCTGGATCCGGCTGCTGCGCCGGCTGGAGGACGGCGCGGCGCTGCCGGCGGCCGGGCCGGCCACGGAACGGCCGGCCTGCCCGGCCTGCCGTGCACCGCTGAAGGCCGTCGCCAACCAGTCGCGCTTCGGTCGTTTCTCCGCGCTCGAGTGCCCGTCGCGCCACGGCCATCTGCACGGCCAGGCCGGCCTGCTGGCCGAGCGGGGCCTGGTGCGGCCGTTGATGGGGCCCGAGCGCAAGGCGCTGCAGCAGGAGGCCCGGCCCATCGTCTGCCTGAATTGCGGTGCGCCGTCCGACGGCCGCGGTGAGCGCTGCGCCTATTGCGCCAGCCCGCTGATGGTGCTGGACCTGCCGCGCCTGGCGCATTCGCTGAAGCCGCGCCTGGCCGACCTGGGCCCGGCACCGGCCGTCGCCGGTGCGCCGCTGGCCTGGCCCTGCCGCGGCTGCGGCGCGGCGCTGGACCCCACGCGCGACACCGCCTGCGGCCGTTGCGGCCATGTGGTGGCCGTGGTCGACCTGCCCGCCATCGAGCCCTTGCTGGTTGCCGCCGAGGCCGCGCTGGACCGTGCCGCGGCGGCCGTGGCCGAGCGCCGCCGCTCGCCGTATGGCGGTGCAGCGCAACCCAGCCGGCTGGCCGAAACGGCCATCGGACCGGCCTCGCTCGACCGCCACCCGCACGAGGTGTTCGAAGCCTCTGAAGACCGGTGGGAGCGGCTTTCCGCCGGCGTGGGCCTGGTGCGCCTGCTGCTCAACTGGTTGCGGGCCGTGTTCCCGCGCTGAACCCACGTCGTTTCTCCCTCCCTTTCCACCCGGAGCCCGCACATGGCCATCGGCGACTTCATCCGCAAGCAGTTCATCGACGTCATCGAATGGCTGGAGCCCGCCGACGGCCCGGTGCTGTGGCGCTACCCGATGGCCGACCGCGAGATCCAGAACGGCGCGCAGCTCACGGTGCGCGATGGCCAGGCCGCGGTGTTTGTCGACGAAGGCCGCGTGGCCGATGTCTTCGGCCCCGGGCGCCACCGGCTGAGCACGCGCACGCTGCCGCTGCTGACCAATCTGCGCCACTGGGACAAGCTGTTCGCCAGCCCGTTCAAGAGCGACGTGGTCTTTGTGGCCCTGCGCCCGCAGCTCGACCGCAAGTGGGGCACGCCGCAGCCGGTGACGCTGCGCGACAAGGACTTCGGCGTGGTGCGCTTCCGCGCCTTCGGCAACTTCACCTGGCGCGTGGCCGACCCGACCCTGTTCTACCGCCAGGTGGCCGGTGCCCGCGGCCAGCTCGAGCAGGCGGCCATCGACGAGCCGCTGCGTGCGCTGCTGGTGCAGCACCTGGCCGACGCCGTGGCCGAGAGCGGCCTGCCTTTTCTCGACCTGGCGGCCAACCAGGTGGAGTTCGCCGCGCGCATCCAGGCGGCCACGGCACCCGACCTGCGCGGCCTGGGCGTCGAGCTGGAGGCCGTCACGGTGCAGAGCGTGTCGCTGCCCGAGGAACTGCAGAAGCTCATCGACCAGCGTGCCGGCATGGGCATGGTCGGCGCCGACATGGGGCGCTTCGTGCAGTACCAGATGGGGCAGGCGCTGCCGAACCTGACGGGCGGCGCGGCCGGCGCCGGGTCTGGCGCGATCGGCGACGCGCTGGGCCTGGGCGCCGGTGTCGCGCTGGGCCAGGTCTTTGCGCAGCAGCTGCAGCCGGCGGCGGCCACCGCGGCCACCGCGGCAGTGGCCGCGGTGCGGCCCGACGAGGTGCTGGCGACGATCGAGGGCCTGGGCAAGCTGCACGCTGCCGGCGTGCTGACGGCCGAGGAGTTCAACGCCAAGAAGACCGAGCTGCTGAAGAAGCTGGTGTAGACGCAGCACCTGCCGATTGACGGATCGCAGCCGGCCCGCCGGGGCGCGGCGCGATGATCCCGGCCTCCCCCATGCCCGACGCCTTGCCTTGAACCGCCACCTGCTGCTGCTGGTTTTCTGCCAGGCGCTGCTGCTCACCAACAACGTCACCTTCATCGCGATCAACGGGCTGGTGGGGCTGACGCTGGCGCCCTACGGCTGGATGGCCACGCTGCCGGTCACCGGCTACGTGGTGGGCGCGGCGCTGGCGGCGATGCCGGTGTCGCGGCTGCAGGCGCGCTGGGGCCGCCAGAAGACCTTCCAGCTCGGGCTGGTGGTGGCCGCGGGTTCGGCGGCGCTGTGTGCGGCCGCGGCCTGGGTGGGCAACTTCTGGCTGCTGGTCGGCGCCACGCTGATCGCCGGCTTCTACAGCGCCAACGGCGCGCTGTACCGCTTTGCCGGGCCGGAGCTGGTGGCGCCCTCGCTGCGGGCGCGGGCGCTGTCGTGGGTGATGGCCGGCGGCGTGGTCGGCGCCTTCGTCGGCCCCAACCTCGCCAGTGCCACGCGCGGCGCCTTTGCCGCGCCCTTTGTCGGCGCCTACCTGGCGCTCATCGGCGTGGCGCTGCTGGGCCTGGTGGCGATGAGCTTCATCCGCTTTCCGCCGCAGGCACCACCCGCCGCCGACGCGCCGGCCGGGCGTTCCATCGCCGAGCTGGCGCGGCAGCCGGCCTTCGTCGTGGCCATCGTCGCGGCGGCGCTGGGCTTCGGCGTGATGAACCTGCTGATGTCGGCCACGCCGATCGCGATGCAGCAGTGCAGCCACCCGTTCGAAAGCGCGGCGCTGGTGCTCGAATGGCATGTGCTGGGCATGTTCTTGCCGAGCTTCTTCACCGGCCACCTGATCCAGCGCTTCGGCGCACTGCCGGTGATGGCCCTGGGGCTGCTGCTGAACCTGGTGTGCGTGGTGGTGGCGCTGTCGGGCGTGGACCTGATGCAGTTCCTCGTGGCACTGGCCGCGCTGGGCGTGGGCTGGAACTTCCTCTACACCGGCGGCAGCACGCTGCTCACCGAAACCTACCGCCCGGAAGAGAAGGCGCGTGCCCAGGGCTTCATGGACGCCTGCGTGTTCTGGACCATGGCGCTGAGCTCGGTCGCTGCCGGCGCGCTGGTCACCACCCAGGGCTGGGCATTGCTGAACCTGGGCTCGCTGCTGCCGCTGGCGCTGCTGGCCGCGGCGCTGTTGTGGTTGATGCGGCACCGGCGCGCGGCGGCTCTGGTGCAATAGCGGGCTGTCCAACACCCGCACACGCGCACACCATGGCCCACCGACTTTCGCAGATCGCCACCCGTACCGGCGACGACGGCAGCACCGGCCTGGGCGACGGCAGCCGCGTGGCCAAGAGCCACCTGCGCATCGCCGCGATGGGCGATGTCGACGAGCTGAACTCCGGCCTCGGCGTGCTGCTGGCAGAGCCGCTGCCCGAGGCCGTGCGCGAGCTGCTGATCACCATCCAGCACGAGCTCTTCAACCTCGGCGGCGAGCTGTCGATGCCGGGCCATGCCCTGCTGAAGGCCGAGGCCGTGCTGCGGCTGGACGAGTCGCTGGCGCACTACAACGGGCAGCTGCCGCGGCTGAAGGAGTTCATCCTGCCGGCCGGCACGCGCAGCGCCGCGCTGGCGCACGTGAGCCGCACCGTGGCGCGCCGCGCGGAACGCGCCGTGGTGGCGCTGGCGGCCACCGAGCCGGTGAACGAGGCACCGCGCCAGTACCTGAACCGGCTGTCGGACCTGATGTTCGTGCTGGCGCGCGTGCTCAACCGCGCCAACCTCGACGGCCTGGGCGGCGACGACGTCTACTGGAAGAGCGAGCGGCTGGCGCGCGACGGCGGCTGAGCCGCTGCCGCTGCGCCCGCGCCCTGGCCCGTCAGGGCTCGGCCTTGGCCAGCTCGCCGTAGGCGTGGGCCAGCCACATCTTCAGGCGCTGGCGCTCCATCAGGCCCAGGCCCGGGCCGTCCAGGCCCGTGAGGTGGCGCGCCGACCAGAAGCTGGCGTTGCGCGCGTCGATCTTCTGCACCACCGCGTCGTGCAGCCGCCGCAGGTGCACGACCTTGGCGCCCAGGCCCAGCGCGCGGTCGAGCTGGCCCGAGGCCTTGACGAGGCCGAAGTCGTCGCCGCGCAGCTCGTTGAGCACCAGCACATAGCGCAGGCGCTGGCCGAAGCGGTCGAGCAGTCGTTCGAGCAGGTCCACCGAATCGCGGCCGGCGTCCATCACGTGCCAGTACTGCAGCACGAGGCCGGAGAGGTCGGCCATGTCGAGCACGCCGGACTCGTCCATCCACTTCACCAGCGGCTCGTGCGTCTGCGCGGCCAGGTCGACCAGCACACGGCGGCCGGGCTGCTCGACGGCACTTTCGATGATCTTGTCCAGCGCCTCGTAGCGGTCGACCAGCACGGCGCTCGCGTAGTCGGTGTAGAAGCGCATCAGCGAGCCGTGCGAGCGGTCGGTGTCGTAGCCGATCCACGGCAGCTCGTTGTCGATGAAGTGCTGCGCCAGCAGGCGCGAGACCATCGACTTGCCGACGCCGCCCTTTTCGCCGCCGATCAGGTGGACCTTGGTGGCGGGGGGCGTTTCGAGCACAGGGACTTCCATGGCGGGCAACTTGTCGAGAGTCTCGTCGGAGGGGGCGTCGTGCATTCTGCCGTCATCCACCCGCGGCGCCAGCCCGATCGAGCTCGGCAAACAGCTCGCGCGCCTGGCGGAAGGCGTCCACTGCCGCGGGCATGCCGCCGTAGACACCGGCGTGCAGGAAGACCTCGCGGATCTCCTCGCGCGTGACGCCGTTGTTCAGCGCGCCCTTCAGGTGCAGCTTCAGCTCGTGCGGGCGGTTCAGCACCGCCAGCATCGCCAGGTTCAGCAGGCTGCGGGTGCGCAGGTCCAGCCCGGGCCGGTTCCAGACATCGCCCCAGCACCAGGTGGTCACCATTTGCTGCAGCGCGCGGTTGAAGTCGTCGGCGCTGCCGACGGCCTTGTCGACATAGTCGGCGCCCAGCACCGCGCGGCGCGTGGCCAGGCCACGGGCGTACAGCGCGTCGAGCGTGGTGGGGTCCGGCGGATCGGAGGGGTCGGTCATGGCGCGGGCGGCGGTGGTTGGAGCCGGCGGCCAGCATAGCCGGCGCGATGGCAACGCTGCGTTCAGCCGCGCTAAGCCGAGTTCAACCGAGCTCAACCCAAGGCTTCACCGCCCAGTTCGCGCCGCAGCCAGGCGCGCGCCAGCGCCCAGTCGCGCTTCACGGTGGCCGGCGAGATGCCCAGCGCCTCGGCCACCTCCTCGACCTCGAAACCGCCGAACCAGCGCAGCTCGACGACCTTGGCGGCGCGCGCGTCCTGCGCTTCCAGCGCCAGCAGCGCCTCGTGCACCGCGACCACGTCGCGGTCCAGCGGCGCGCCGTGCTGTTCGAACAGCGTGGTGCTGGCGGGCTGCAGTTCTGCGGCGCGCTTGTCGGCGCGGCGCGCCAGCGCGTGGTCGACCAGGATGCGCCGCATCATCGTGCTGGCCATCGCGATGAAGTGGCCGCGGTCGCGCCACTGCGTGCGCGACTGCACCGACAGCCGCAGCCAGGCCTCGCTGACCAGCGCCGTGGCGCTGAGCGTGTGGCCGGGTGTCTCGCGCCGCATGTGGGCGCCGGCCAGCCGGTGCAGCGGCCGGTACAGCAGCCGCCAGACCTGCTCGGCCGCGGCCGGGTCGCTGTCGAGCTGCGACAGCCATTGCGTCACCGCACCGGGGGTGGTGCCCGGTGTCGGATCGGCAATCGGGGTCTCGTGGTTCACGGAGAGGATGCTCGCTGAGCCCTGGCGGCCCCGCAAGCCGCGTACGCCACAAGGGCACGGGGGATTCGCGTGAACTGCTGCGCGCCTTCGCCGGCCCTGCTCCTGCCTACGATCCGAGGTCCATGCCGCTGCCCGCTCCAAGTCCTTCCGCCGAGCCACCGCGCTGGGCCGCCGTGAAGTCGCTGTTCGAGCGGCTGATCGAGCTGCCGGCGGCCGAGCGGCGCGCCGCGCTGGCGCGCGAGGCCAGCGACACGGCGCTGGCCGCGGAGGTCTGGTCGCTGCTCGGCCAGCACGCGGCCGAAGAGACGCTGAGCCACCGCAGCGCCGCGCGGCCCGCCTTCCTGGGCCGGCCACCGTCGCTGGCGGGTGCGGCCACCGGCGCGCCCGGCTGGGCCGACGGCCCGCCGCCCGACCGCAGCGGCCTGCGCCTCGGGCCCTGGCGGCTCGCCGTGCTGCTGGGCCACGGCGGCATGGGCGAGGTCTGGGAGGCCGAGCGCGACGACGGGGCCTACGAGGCGCGGGTGGCGGTCAAGCTGCTGCCGCTGTTCGCCGACCCGACGCGGCTGGCGCACTTCCGCCAGGAGCGCCGCGTGCTGGCGCGGCTGAACCACCCGCACATCGCGCGGCTGCTCGACGCCGGCGAAACCGCCGAAGGCCAGCCCTACTTCGTGATGGAAGCGGTCGACGGCCGCCCCGTCGACGAGGCCTGCCGCGGCCTGCCGCTGCTGGCGCGGCTGCGGCTGTTCCTGCAGCTGGCCGATGCCGTGGCGCACGCCCACCGCCAGGGTCTGGTGCACCGCGACCTCAAACCCGCCAACGTGCTGGTCGACGCCGAAGACCGCGTGAAGCTGCTCGACTTCGGCATTGCCGACGCGCTCGACCTGGCGCGCGACGACACCGTCGACCCCGCCGCTGCGCGGCCGCTGACGCCCGGCTACGCCAGCCCCGAGCAGGTGCGCGGCGAGCGTGTCACCGCGGCCAGCGACGTCTATTCGCTGGGCGTGCTGCTGCACCTGATGGTCACCGGCGTGCGGCCCTATGGCCTGGCCAGCCGCGGCACCACCACCGTGGCGGCGCTGCTGCGCGCGGTGCTGGAGGACGAGCCCACGCGCCCCAGCCAGGCGCCGCGCGAGCCCGATGCCGAAGGCGGCGTGCCGCGGCGCCAGCTCGCCGGCGACCTGGATGCCGTCGTGCTGAAGGCCCTGGCCAAGCCGGTGGCCGAGCGCTACGGCAGCGTCGACGCGCTGGCCGCCGACCTGCGCGCGCTGCTCGAACGCCGCCCGGTGGCGGCCCGGCCGCGCACACCCTGGTACGTGGCCGGGCGCTTCGTGGCGCGCCACCGCGGCGCGGTGGCCGCCTCGGTGCTGGCGCTGCTGGCGGTGGCGGCCACGTTGGGCGCCGCGGCCTGGCAGGCGCGCGATGCCGCCGCGGCACTGGCGCTGGTGGCGCTGGCTGCCGGCCTGGCGGTGTCGAGCTGGCAGGCGCGCCGTGCGGCGCAGGCGCGCGACGAGGCCCGCGAACGGCTCGGCCAGACCAGCCTGCTGGTGCGCGATGTGCTGATGCGCTACGCCGACATGGCCACCTACCTGCCGCGCGGCCAGACACTGAAGGCAGAGCTGCTGGCCGATGCCATCGCCCACCTGGAGCGGCTGCACCTCTCGGCGCCCGACGACGCGCTGCTCGTGGCCGAGCTGGCCAAGGCCCATGCCCGGCTGGCCGACCTGGCGCTGCCGGGCCGCGACACCTCGCTCGAGCGGCCCGACGACGCACTGGCCCACGCCGAGCGGGCGCTGGTGCTGTTCCCGGCCGGCGAGCGGGCCGCGGTCGAGGACGTCGACTTCTTCATGTGGTGGGGCCGGACGCTGAACGTGCGCGCCCGGCTGGCCCAGCACGCCGGCGATCCGCAGGCCGGCCACGACCTGTTCCTGCGCGGCCGGCGCCTGCTGGAAGGCGCGCTGCGCAGGCTGCCGGGCCGCTGGTCCTTGCGCCACGAACTGGCCTCGGCGCTGCTCGGCATGGGGCAGTGTTCGCAGACCTGGATCGAGAGCAGCCTCGGCCGCAGCGACGAGGCGCTGCAGCGGCTGGCCGAGGCGCAGGCGCTGTTCGAGGCCCTGGCGGCCGAGGCGCCGGCCGACGGCAGCGTGCCCTACCAGCTCGGCACCATCGCCGGCGCGCGGCAGATCGTGCTGCGCAAGCTGGGCCGGCTGGAAGAAGCCGTCGCGGCCGGCCGCGAGGCCGTGGCCCGCCGCGAACAGGCGCTGGCCATCGAGCCCGAGCACACCTCGTTCCGCGAAGGCGTGGCCGGCGAGGCCAACAACGCGGCCATGGTGATGCTGGAGGCCGGCCTGGCCGCCGACGCCGAGGCCGTCACCGCGCGCGGCGAGGCGCTGATGCGCCAGCTGGAGGCCGACGATCCCGGCATGCCGACCTGGCCCGCCCGCCGCCGCTGGTTTGCGCTGCACCGTGGCCGCGCGCTGCTGACCCTGGGCCGGCTGGACGAGGCCTTGCCGCGGCTGGACGACGCGCTGCTGGCGATGGCCGGCGCCGAAGCCGGCCCGACACTCGGCCGCCGCGGCTGGGCAGCCCTGGAGCGTGCGCGCTGCCTGCAGGGCCTGGGCCGCGCGACTGAAGCCGAGGCCCAGCGTGCCGAGGCGCAGGCGCTGCTGGAGCGCCGGCTGGCCGAGGCGCCGGACGATGCCGAAGCGGCGCAGCGCCTCGCCGAGGCGCGGGCGCTGGCCGCGCTCAGTGCCGGCGCCGCGCCTTCACCGCCGCCGCCAGCACGTCCAGCACGTTGACGCTGTCGTCCCAGCCGATGCAGGCGTCGGTGATGCTGGTGCCGTAGGCCAGCTTGGCCGGGTCGTCCTTGCCCGGCGTGAACTTCTGGTTGCCGGCCTGCAGATGGCTTTCGATCATCGTGCCGAAGATGCAGCGGTTGCCGGCCGCGAGCTGCGCCGCGAGGTCGCGCACCACCTCAATCTGCCGCTGGTGCTGCTTGCTGGCGTTGGCGTGGCTGGCGTCGATCATCAGCCGGCACGGCAGCTTGGCCGCCTCGATCTCGGCGCAGGCCGCGGCCACACTGGCGGCGTCGTAGTTCGGCGCCTTGCCGCCGCGCAGGATGACGTGGCAGTCCTTGTTGCCCTTGGTCTCGACGATGGCGACCTGGCCGTTTTTGTGCACCGACAGGAAGTGGTGGCCCCGCGCCGCGGCCTGGATGGCGTCGATGGCGATCTTGATGTTGCCGTCGGTGCCGTTCTTGAAGCCCACCGGCGCCGACAGCCCGCTGGCCAGCTCGCGGTGCACCTGGCTTTCGGTGGTGCGCGCGCCGATCGCGCCCCAGGCGATGAGGTCGCCGATGTACTGCGGCGAGATCACGTCGAGGAACTCGCTGCCGGCCGGCATGCCGAGCCGGTTGATGTCCACCAGCAGCTGCCGCGCGATGCGCAGGCCCTCGTGGATGCGGAAGCTCTCGTCGAGGTAGGGGTCGTTGATCAGCCCCTTCCAGCCGACCGTGGTGCGCGGCTTCTCGAAGTAGACGCGCATCACCACCTCCAGCTCGCCGGCGTGGCGCTCGCGCTCGGCCTTGAGCTTGCGGGCGTACTCCAGCGCCGCCGCCGGGTCGTGGATGCTGCAGGGGCCGACGATGACCAGCAGCCGGTCATCCTCGCCCTGCATGATCTGGCGGATGCGCTTGCGCGTGTCGCCGACCAGCGTCTCCACCGGCGTGCCGGCGATCGGGAAGAAGCGGATCAGGTGCTCGGGCGGCGGCAGCGGCGTGACGTCGCGGATGCGCTGGTCGTCGGTCTGGCTGGTTTTCTCCGACAGCGCCAGGCGCTCGTCGGTGGGGGTCGCGGTCTTCGGGCTCACGGGTCGGTCCTCGGTGGGGCCTTCAGGCTTCGGCGGGCAACAAAAAACCGCCGGGGCTGCCGGCGGTTCCTGGGGGGTTCTTGCGTTTGCTGTCGTTTGCTTACGCCTTTGCCTCTCCGGCCGCCGAGCGGTGCGAGAACCAAAAGTACGCAAAATAAAACGATGCGGGACGCATGGCAGCGACTCTAGCACGGCCTCCGTGACCGCGTGCAGACCGCGCTCGGGTGGGCCCGATCAGAAGCTGTAGCCCAGGCCGAAGCTGAGCTGCGGCACGAGGCGGATCTTGCCGATGCCGTCGCGCAGCTCGGAGAGTTCGGCATCGATGTCGCTCTGCGACACGTTGCCCGCCCAGGGGCCGGTCAGCGAGTACGACAGCGCGGCCTTGCCGACCTTGGCGCCGAGGTCGAACGAGAAGCGCAGGCCGTTGTTGCTCTGGTGGCCCCAGCCGAGGCCGATGTAGGGCATCGACGAAGGCATCTTGACGCGCACGTTGAAGCGGTCGGAGGCCGTCGTCGTGTAGGTGGTGTCGCCCAGCGTGATCGTGCCGCCGGCGCCGGTGGCGGCGAGGTCCAGCGAGTAGCGGGTGCTGGTCACGCCGCCGGTCAGCCGGAAGCTGCCGCTGAACGGGAACCAGTCGGCCAGCAGCGCGGTGCGGTCGAGCTTGAGCTTGCCGTCGTAGGTGATGCCGTCTTCGGTGCGGCGCTCGCTGATCGTGCCGACCGAGGCGACGTCGACACGCAGCCCGAGATTGGAGCCCATCGGCTGCGACCAGCCGAGGATGACGCCGGGCAGGCCGCCCTTGACGTACAGCTCGCCGGCGCGGGCATGGCTGGCCGCCAGCGCCAGCGCACCGGCGATGGTGGCCACGGCGATGGTGCCGGAGACGGTGCGGAGGATCTGTTGTTCTCGCATGGCGGCTGCTCCCTCGAAGTCCAAGGACGCTGAAGCGGGTGTGAGATTCATTCTCGGCAGCCGGGCCGCGCGGCTGGCGTGAATCAGCCACGTCTTGACGGTGCTTCTTTGCGTCGAATGGTCGCCGGATGCAACCGCCGGCGCGTCCTTCAGCGGGCGGATCAGCGCGCCGCCGGCAGCCGGCGCAGCGCCTCGGGCAGCGGCGTGCGCGGGCCTTGCAGTGTGGCGCCGCGTGCGGCCGCCGCCGCGGTCAGCAAGGCCAGGCGCTCGGCGCCCTCGGGATGGCTGCGCAGCCAGGCCGGGGCTGCCGTGGGGCCCTGCTGCGGCAAGGCGGCGAACAGCTGCGCCAGGCCGCCGCCGTGGCCGTACAGCGCCAGGCTGGCGGCCAGGGCCTCGGCGTCGGCCTGGCGTTCGTGTTCGCGGGAGTAGCCCAGCAGCGCCAGTTCCGCCGCACCGCCGAGCAGGCCCTGGGCCGCCTGCGCCGCGCCGTCGGGTGTGACCACCGCCAGCACCAGCACCACCGCCAGCCCGTGGCCCAGGCCGGCCGCCACGTGGCGGTGTTTGACGTGCGCGATCTCGTGCGCCAGCAGCGCGGCCAGCGCCTCCTCGCTGTCGAGCCGGCGCAGCAGGCCGTGGAAGACGCTGATGCGGCCGCCCACGGTGGCGTAGGCGTTGACCAGCTCCGAGGCCTCGTCGCTGACCACCACCCGCATGCCGGGGGGCAGCGCCATCGCCTCCGCGACGCGGTCGGCCAGCGCCTGCAGCGCGGCGGTGCGTGCCTGCGCCTCGGGCCCGGCCGGCGCTGCGGCCGGCAGCAGCCGCTCGGCCAGCGCCAGCTCGTGTTCGAAGGGCAGCTTCGGCGCCAGCCAGCGGGCTGCCAGGCCGGCCAGCAGCACCAGCAGCGCCAGTGCCGCGAGGCTGGCCGCCAGCAGCCAGGCCAGCTCGCGCAGCGGGTGGTCGTCGCGTTCGAGCAGTTCTTCCGGCGGCAGCCGGTTCTCGAGCCGCGGTGGCGGGTTCAAGGGCCTGGCCGGTTCAGGGGGCGGCTGTGCGCAGCGCCGTGCCGAAGGCCAGCACCTCGACCGAGGGCGTGGTCGAGCCGGCGATGGTCGTGGACTGGAAGCGCACGCCGATGACCAGCGTCGCGCCGGCGGCCTGGGCCTCGGCCTTCAGCCGCAGCAGCGCCTCGCGCCGCGCCCGTTCGAGCAGCGTCTCGTAGCCGCGGAAGCGGCCGCCGAAAAACGAGCGGAAGCCGGCGACAAAGGTCTTGAAGTAGTCCGAAGAAATCACCACGCCGCCGCTGACCAGCGTGGCGCCGGTGGCCGCCACGCCCTCGGGCACGTAGCGTGTGTTCAGCGCGACCACATGGCGCAGCGCCTCTTCGCGCTGGCGGATGCTGCGGTAGTGGCGCCGCTCCTGCCAGCGGCCGGCGCCGTAGCCCAGCAGCAGCAGCGCCGGCAGCAGCCACAGGTTCAGCGTTTCGGCGATGAAGCGCCAGTCCATGTTCGGCTCCGGCCCTTCAGGCCGGCTCGATGGTCACGGCCGAGCCGTAGGCCAGGATCTCGGCCGCGCCGACGGTGATGCTGGTCGTTACGAAGCGCACGTTGAGCACGGCGTTGGCGCCCATCGCCCGCGCCTCGGCCGTCATGCGCTCCACCGCCTCGGCACGCGCTTCCTGCATCAGGTCGGTGTAGGCCTTGAGTTCGCCGCCGACGATATTCTTCAGCCCGGCGAGGATGTCCTTGCCGGCGTGCTTGGCGCGCACGGTGCTGCCCTGCGCGATGCCGAGGTGCGCCGTGATGCGGTGGCCCGGGGCGGTTTCGAGGTTGCTGACGAGCATCTGAGGCAGTCTCCGCTGAGGAGACGCGATGATGCCCGCTCAGCGTTCCGGCGTCGTGAACCCGGCAGCGGACAAACGTGCCAGCACCTCGTCGATGTGCGCGCGGTTGCGTGTCTGCAGCACCAGCTCGACCTCGACGTTCTGCGCGCTCAGGCTCGAGAAGGTGCGCTGGTGGTGCACCTCGTCGATGTTGGCACCGGCCTCGGCGACGATGCCGGTGATGCGCGCCAGCACGCCGGGCGTGTCGCGCGCGGCCACGCGCACACGCGCCAGCCGGCCGGCGCGCACCATGCCGCGTTCGATGAGGCTGGCAAGCAGCAGCGGGTCGATGTTGCCGCCGCTCAGCACCAGGCCCACGTGGCGGCCGGCAAAACGTTCGCTGTGTTTCAGCAGCGCGGCCAGCCCGGCCGCGCCGGCGCCTTCGACCACGGTCTTCTCGATCTCCAGCAGCATCAGTACGGCCTGCTCGATGTCGCCTTCTTCCACCAGCAGCAGGTCGTCGACGTGTTCGCGGATCAGCGCTTCGGTCAGCCGCCCCGGCCGGCCGACGGCAATGCCTTCGGCGATGGTGCTGGCGCCCTGCGGATGCGCCGTGCCCTTGACGGCGTTGACCATGGCCGGAAAGCGCGAGGTCTGCACACCGACGATCTGGATGCCGGGCTTGAGCGCGCGTGCCGCGGTGGCCACGCCGCCGATCATGCCGCCGCCGCCCACCGCGATCACCAGCGTGTCCAGCGTGGGCTGGGCCGCCAGCATCTCCAGCGCGATCGTGCCCTGGCCTGCGATCACCGCCGGGTCGTCGAAGGGGTGCACAAAGACCAGGCCCTGCTCGTCGGCCAGCGCCAGCGCACGTTCGCGCGCGGCGTCGAAGTTCTCGCCGTGCAGCACGACCTCGGCACCGAAGCCCAGCGTGCGCTCGACCTTCACGGTGGGCGTGTGCTGCGGCATCACGATCACCGTGCGCAGCCCCAGGCGCTGGGCATGGCGCGCCACGCCCTGGGCGTGGTTGCCGGCGCTGGCGGCGATCACGCCGGCCGGTGGCTCGCCCTGGGCCAGCAGCGTGGTCAGCTTGTTCAGCGCACCGCGCTCCTTGAAGCTGGCCGTGAACTGCAGGTTCTCGAACTTCAGGAAGACGCGGCAGCCGAGCAGCTCGCCCAGCGTCAGGCTCTCGACGCAGGGGGTGTCGAGGACATGGCCCGCCAGCCGGGCGGCCGCGGCGCGGACTTCAGCCAGGCCCACCAAGCCTCCCGCTGCGGAACCGGCTTCGCCGGTCCGCTGGCGGGCGGCCCCCTCAGGGGGTACCGAGCGAAGCGAGGTCGGGGGCTCCATTTAGGCGGTGCCGCCGACGGTGATGCGGTCGATCCTGAGCGTCGGCTGGCCCACGCCCACCGGCACGCTCTGGCCTTCCTTGCCGCAGACGCCGACGCCGGTGTCGAGCTCGAGGTCGTTGCCGATCATGCTGACGCGCGTCATCGCTTCCGGGCCGTTGCCGATCAGCGTGGCGCCCTTCACCGGGTACTGGATCTTGCCGTTTTCGACCCAGAAGGCCTCGCTGGCCGAGAACACGAACTTGCCGCTGGTGATGTCGACCTGGCCGCCGCCGAAGTTCGTGGCGTACAGCCCGCGCTTCAGGCTGGCGACGATCTCGTCCTTGTTCTTGTTGCCGGCCAGCATGTAGGTGTTGGTCATGCGCGGCATCGGCAGGTGGGCGTAGCTCTCGCGGCGGCCGTTGCCGGTGGGCTTGACGCCCATCAGCCGCGCGTTGAGGCTGTCCTGGATGTAGCCCTTCAGGATGCCGTCCTCGATCAGCACGTTGCGCTGCGAGGCGTGGCCCTCGTCGTCGACGTTCAGGCTGCCGCGGCGATCGGGGATGGTGCCGTCGTCGAGCACCGTCACGCCCTTGGACGCCACGCGCTGGCCGATGCGGCCGGCGAAGGTGGACGAGCCCTTGCGGTTGAAGTCGCCTTCGAGCCCGTGGCCCACGGCCTCGTGCAGCAGCACGCCGGGCCAGCCCGGGCCCAGCACCA